>OLIJ01000027.1_pt1 | contig 201473 bp, 210 predicted proteins | sample 1609731 | NCBI WGS metagenome assembly OLIJ01 (sample SAMEA4350159, study PRJEB24818) | metagenome | biome: human; feature: gut; material: faeces | place: Denmark | collected 2013-09
TTGGGGTGAACACTATCGCTAATACCTCCGCAGTCACCGAAAACTTAGTTTTAAAAGACGATGGAACAAATGGAACACCTCGTGTTGCGGCAGAAACTCGGATGCTCAACGCAACGGGTTGCTATGTAATTCTACTTGCTGGTACGGCATTCAATGAAGGTCAGATAAATGCGCTGGAGCTGGCAACTGAAATTGCACTATTAAGTTCTCGTATGACTACTGTTGAGTCTGATGCATTTACGGCAAGCAAGGTAGCTAATACCCCTTGGACTAATCTTACCCTACTGAGTGGTTGGACTGTATACCCGACGACAAGAGGGGTGTACCGTAAAGTTCTGGGGCATGTATATATCGAGGCTACCTTACAGAATGGGGCGTATATAGACGGATCTGTTATTACTACATTACCGCTTGGTTACCGACCAAGTTTTGCTGTGGTTTGTGTGGTAGCGGGTGCTGCGGGTGCAAATGCTATATCCCCAAGGGTTACAGTAAATCCTGATGGCACTATAAAAACTGCCGGTTTTATATCTGGCGCGACAATATCTATGTTGTTCAACTTTTCTCTACAATAAGGGGGATTATGAAGATTAATATATTAGATATTCATGGCTTCTATTTGGAAGATCATGTTGAAGGTGCGACACCCGATAACTGGACAGCCGACTTAGTGGGTAACGGTTATTACAAAGCCCAATATCAAGGGGCGATAAAGAATAGCGAAACTGGCGAGTGGACTGGTGGAACATGGGTAGAAACGGGTGGACTGTCACCCGAAGATATCGATATTTTAAAAGGGTCGCTTTTAGCTTCCTCTAATCTTGAGAAAGCCTCCCTTATGTCTCACGCATCGGACATGATAGGTGCTATTACAGATGAGATAGAAGGGTTAGAGGATAGCGAAAAAGATGTGCCAGATAAACTGCGATCTGATTTGAAAGCGTGGAAGCAATACCGTATTGCAGTGAAAAACGCTGATGTTTCTCTTGCGCCGGATATTGGGTGGCCGACAGCGCCGGAATAGGGATAGCAAAACCGGGCTTAATTGCCCGGTCTGTTTACCTATAATTTTTTAGCCAGTATTAGAAGTTATATTTAATTCCTAACATCACTGCAGTATCGCTATAGCCTTTATTACCAATTTGCTGTCCGACATTACCCCAGATATTCACTCTCTTATTTATCTGGCCTTCTACACCCACTTTCAGCTCACCAATATTGGCCGCACCGTCTTGCTTAACGGTCATTCCGTCCATTGTAGTGCCGAAATCTTTGGTATTGTGGATCCAGTTTGCTTCAATAAATGGCTGGAATTCACGGTCTTTACCCTTATCCAGATCGCTGTAACCATTCATAAAGGCTTTTACACCCAGACGGGTTTGGATATTTCCATCACCTTCACCAGAAACATTAGTGCCGTTGGCTTCTTTATGATCGTCAGCTTTAACACCCATCCAGGAAATCTGCGCTTTAGGTTGGATAAAGTAGGTGGCATTCTTAGCTGCATTTTCACCCACTTTAAAGGTATAACCACTTTCAAGAGAGGCAGTCACACCTTTAGATTTGTACTCTTCATTTTCCAAGCTTTGACCGTCAACAGTGTTGTTGAACCAGCTGTATTGCGCAGAGCTGTCCACATATAAGCCAGATTTATCGGCTTCGTTAGCATACCAAGTACCGTATACGCCCAAGCTGTAACCATCAGTCGTCCCTTTTGCGTTGTAACCGGACAGTTGTGAAACAGTGGTGCTTTTGCTGTTACCATACCCAGCCATAACACCCAGACGGATACCGTCTTTATCGTTATTGCTCCATTGGGCAATATCGCCCCCTAGTTGCACGATATAACGATTAGCCTGTGTACTCAGTTGACCCGAAGTATCACGAGAACGGTTATGACCACCCTCGTTACGTAACCACATGCTGGTTACTTTATGTTCGCCAGTCAATGCATCGATATATTGGGTTTCACCCACACGGTCATGTAAACGCGTGACGAACATATTATTTGCCACTGCTAGGTTAGCTGTGTAACTGCCAACTTCTGGACGTTCAATAATTAATGCTGGTTCAACAGGGTTGGTAAGATCAACTGCGTTGGTCAAATACCAGTTACTCGCATTGGTTCCTACCCCGCGAGCCAGAGAGTAATCATACGCACCGGCAACAATACGTCCCTGCTTAATAAATTCACCGTCCGACAGTCCATTCACTTTAATCAACTCAATACCGTTTAATGTCGTCGCGCCACTGCCACCCAAGTTAGTTACAGCCACATGAGTGGTGCCAGCAGTATTACCATTAACGACTAATTTATCAGTAACTGAAGCATCATTATTGAGTGCTGAGTTAAAATTGAGCAAACCGTCATTGCCGATGTAATCACCAGATACCGTCAGAATCGTACCTGGTGCACCGTTAAGGCTCACAGTACCACTATTACTTAGACTATTCAGTGTCTGGTCGAAACCGGCTAAATCCAGTTTCCCCGCAGTCTCGACAATATATTCAGAAGCTGCACTGAAGCCGCTTGCTGCACCAGCTTTTAAGGTGCCAGCATTAATTGTTGTCGTACCACTATAGGTATTTACGCCATTTAGTACCGTCATACCACTGTAAACTGCCACTTTACCACTGCCAGCAATGGCAGAATTAAACTGATAATCAGTATCAATATGGTTAAAGACAATTGAGCTATCACCGCTACCTAAGGTGATAAGTGGTGTATTAATATAACCGGCTGATGACGCAGTATAATTAGCTGCGCTACCAATATTCAGTACTCCGGTTGAAGTTGCATCTTTAGCAATGGTTAAATTATCGGTTTGAACAGTCCCACTGTTATTAATAGTCAGCGAGGCGTTACCGCCAAACTCCCCAAAACGAATATCACCTGCGTTAACCCAATTGGAGTTAACACCCGTGACCAAAACGTCACCTTTTGAGCCAGCGGCATAGCCGACATAGCTACCAGAACTAGTGAGACTCCCGCCATCGGAGACGACGATAGAGCCATTCCCATTGTTACCTATAACCAAGCTGTTAGAGTTTTGCCAAGCAGAATCTGTACCTGAGATATTTACTCGGCCAGTGGCATCTTTTCCTGCACCAACATAACCAAAACTATCAGTTACAACACCACCATTAGTGATATTTAGAGTACTATTAGAACCTACTGATGCGTAAAATGAACCAATTTGTAGGGTCTCGGCATTATCCCAACGAGAGTCGGTGCCGGTGATTTCTACCACTCCGATAGAGTCATTAATATTCCCGCTTTGACTGGCTACTACACCACCATCAGAAACAACCATGGTGGCAGGGCCATTTGTTCCTATATCAAGCAATGTACCCACTTGCCAGCGGGAACCTGCACCGCTCACTTCTACATAACCGGTTGAAGTAGTTCCTGCCGCAACGCTTGCTTTCGTTGCCGTGGTAACAACGCCGCCATTGGTGATTTTAAGACTGCCATCACCTTCATGGCCGATGAACATACGATTACCGGCATTCCAGATTGAGCCTGGACCTGTGACTTCAACGCTACCGGTTGAACCTGGGCGATACGCAATATCAGCATCATTTTGGTTAGTGACTACAGCACCATCGGTAATTCGCATCATGCCATTACTATCATTTTCGCCACCAATGCGTAACTCACCGCCGTTGGTTAATTGTGAACCAGTTCCACTGACTTCAAGATAACCAACAGCTCCAACACCAAAACCAACATGTGTCGCGTTAACAGGGTTATTTACCACTCCACCATCCAATATCTGTAATGTGCCGTTACCGTTATAACCAACAAAGAGCACTCCGTTATTAATCCATTTAGAGTCAGAGCCAGTAATAACTACCTCACCGGTAGCTGTAGAACTATAGCCAATATAGCTCCATAGCCCAGCGGCTACATTTCCGCTGGTCAACGTTCCACCATTTCCGCTGTTCACCGGTCCACTATTGAAAATCTCCATAGCACCAAATGACGTATTACCAACAATTATTACCCCCGGAATATCCCAGTCAGGTAAGTCAGGTATTACATCACCTGTAAAACCGATATCAGCATAAGAAGTTGTGGTATTAATCGCAGATATAATAGTTAAGGCGATACAAGATAATTTGTAGTTAAATAATTTCATTTTAAGTAATAACCCTGATGTTAATATGATAAAAATAATGAATTTATTAATATGAATTCTCGTTTACTTTTTAAAATACACATGAGCATCAAACTTATTACTGCAACGATAATTCATGAGTTCACAATAACGTGATCTAGGTTAAAAAATAATCAGACACCAGGGTTGGTTTTGTAGGAATTTTCCTGTTTTTCGTTTAAGTATCTAAATTTATGTATCCAAATAATCAGTTTAAAATAACATTAATAATTGTATTAAGTTTTCATCAATGTGGTTGGCATCATAGAACAGATTCATTGCTCCACAAATACTGGGGGTATATCAGGGAGGGATGATGGTTGAAACTATTTATCAATATGTAAATCTTACATTCGAATCAATAGCTCTGTTCCGCAATGAGAAGATTTGACAGAGTTCACTTTTTGTTCAACTCCGGTATGCCAGTATCTAGTTCCATCTTTATGTTGGCTGCGGGCTATGAAAAAAGCTATAGCATACCTCCGATTTTCCTCGCCTATTCAGCAGTATGGCGATTCTTTAAAAAGGCAAAATAGGCTAGTGGAAGAGTGGCTTGAGGCCAATCCAGACTATTTGCTAGACGACCTAACTTATAAAGATTTAGGTATCAGTGCTTACCACGGAACTCACGCCACGCGTGGTGCATTCTCAGACTTCATGGATGCCGTTGAGGGTGGCTACATTGAATATGGGACAGCTTTACTGGTAGAAAGTCTGGATCGCCTGTCACGTGAAAAAATAGGGGAGGCAACGGAGCGGCTTAAAAGTATATTAAAGGCCGGTATCGATGTTGTTACCCTTAGCGACCATACTCATTACACTAAAGATTCTTTGGATGACCCATACTCACTTATAAAAGCCATTCTAATTGCGCAGCGGGCTAATGAAGAAAGTGAAATTAAATCACGCCGGATGAAGTCTGCATGGAAGAAGAAAAGGGAGGAAGCAGCGGCCTCGGGCAAAATAATTACCAGAAGTTGCCCTCGCTGGTTGAAGGTGAACCAAAGAGGAGATAGTTTCGAGCTGATACCTGAACATGCCCGGACGATTAAAGAGATATTTCGGCTACGATTAAAAGGGCAATCTCTCAATGGAATAGTTAAAATGCTGAATGATAAAAAGGTGATAACACTAACGGGAGAAATTGGCGTCTGGAACCCTTCTACAATTGAAAAAATTTTGGTAAATAAAGCTCTGATTGGAATAAATGTCCCGTCATACCGTACGATAGCCAATGGAATACAAGAAATACCGGGCTATTTTCCTCGAGTCATTTCCGATACAACTTTCTACGCTGTCAGAGAGTTCAGAAAACCACCCTTTGGCAAAGACAAGCACACTGATAACCCCTATCTAATTAATCTCTTCCGTTCGGTGATGAAATGTAAAGTATGTGGTCACAGTATCATTCTCAATTCCATAGATGGCAAAGGGATGGGGTATTATGTATGCCCTATGCGTCGGCTACATCGTTGTAATACACCATCGATTAGGCGTGATATTGCGGATGTAAACCTGATAACTACAGTTGTTATCCATGCTGACAAGTTCCAGACTAATTCAACCAGTAGAGGATCGACCCGTTCGCTTCAGGATAGAAATATTGAGGTTCTTAAAAGTATTGATAAGCTGATTGAGGCATTACAAATAGCACCTGAAGTGACTGCTTTGGCTGAAAAGATAAAGGCACTGCATAAAGAATTCAAAAGTAATGAAGTCACAATGCGTGTAGCTAAGAATAAGCAGAGGCTGGCCGTTAGTGAGGATGTAACAAATCTGGATTTAACCTTAAAAGAGGACCGGGAGAAATGCAGACGTTTTATCTTCAAAACGTTTAAAGAAATAGTGCTCGATACTGAGAACAAGACGTGTGATATCTGTTTCAGTAACGGTTTTAAGTTGATAAATTTCCCACTACTGAAAAGTACCAACTCAGAACAGCTCATCAGTGCTCTGGCCTATACAGACGATTCAACACTGATCCTATGAGTTGGCACCTACATCAATGTGCTTAATGGCCCGGCCTAAATTTGAATATCTTACCCAAAATATTGTTCCTAACTTGCTGGTTGGGGGATGCGGTAAGTTGTTGATTTTTTGGGGGGCTGCTAATATTCATGTTAGGTCGTTGTAATCCAACCTATTGATTTAAATTAAATTAACGCGGATTTTAAAATCCCTCGGCTTATGGCTGTGCGGGTTCAAGTCCCGCCCCGGGCACCATGGAAACAAATCTAAGTAAAACAAAGTAGTATGAGTATGTCGTTAACCGCCGAGAGGCGGTTTTTTTGTGCCTGAAATTTGGCAAGTGGCAGCAAAATGGCAGCAACGGTTTTTTGATGTCATAAAAAATCCCGCAAAAGCGGGATGAGAGCAGGGCAGACAAATTTATTTTCAGCTCTCAGAACATCACTTCTTGCCCACCATTTTGTGGGTGAGGCTCTACTGGATCAATCTCGCCTGGCTTCGATATTGAACGCATAAAACTTTCCATCGTCACAAATGTATGGCCGCAATTCACATTGATGCACTGGTGATAGCGCTCTTTGGTTTCGGTGGTGATTTGGCTACTGCTGCGGGTATGGGCTGCACTGTGGCATAAAGGGCAATTGAACATGATCCGGACTCCGGTATCATCCCGACTATGGTCGGTGTTAATGGTAATTATGCGTGACTATTGATTAAAAATCATCATTCCATGTCCAAATCATCTATTTTTACTTCCAATTCGAGTGCGGTAGTAAAGCCGGTATCGCTTACTGAGTGAGTAACAGTGACTAGCGTCCAGTCGGCATCGTCAATCTGCTTTTTGAATCCGGTCACTTTAACCGGCACTTCGGGATAGAGATCCGCACGCCCTTTAGCCAACTGGATAGAGAATTTCGCCGCGCCTCGTTGCAGCCGTTCCCAATTTGATTTAGCCGCCCGCTGTGCATTGTGTTTGCTGGCGTAAGTGGTGCGTAAGGTCAGCACATTATCATCAGTACCGATCAGATATTCACCCTGTTTCTCTTCTGGCTCTTTGGGCTTGGCGGTACTGGTCGCCTTACGTTTGCGTTTTCGCTTTACCTTAACTACTGGTTTTTCGGTGGTGCGGGTGTTGAGCCAGTTCGCCACCACGCCAGTATAAGCGCCTCGGTCAGCCATACTAAATTGATGGCCGTCACCCAGGCTGCGGATAATCATCATCACCGGAATGGGTATACCGCTGGCGGTTTTTGCTTGGCCCTGACGAATAAATAACAAATTGCCATTTTTCACCGCGGCAATAGCGCCATATTGTTTCGCCAACCAGGTAATGAAATTACCGTCTGATTCGTTGGTTTGGTCTATATGGTCGACCGTTAAGTCAGACATGGCTTTATTTAAAGTTGGCGTGAGTTTATTGCGCTCGGCAATAGTTTTAATTATCCCGCCAATAGTGGCCTTATGGTAAGAATGATCACGGCGAATATTGAGCGTTTCACGAAAATCCGCACTGCGGGCGCGAATAGTCAGCTTATCCGGTGCGCCGCTATGTTCTATTTCATCCACGGTAAATACGCCTTTATCAATTAGCGCCGACCCTTGCCAGCCCAGCGCAACCGCTATTTTCGCCCCGCGACGTGGCAGCACTAATTTACCGTCTGAATCATCCAATTCAATATCAAGCTGATCAGCTTCAAAGCCGCGATTATCGGTCAAGGTTAATGACATCAACCGTTTTTTAATACCGCCACTTTTATCAATACTATCCACGGTAATAGAATAATCCGGCGCGTTATGACCGTTATTTAACAGGCTATCCATCATCGTCATGATAATAATCCGCTGGAGGTGTCAGAGACTTGAGAGGCGATATCGTTAAGTTGCTGTGATAAATCACCAAACATCTCTTTTAATGATTCATCAGTACGCTTTAGCGTGAGGGTAAATTCAATCTTGCGTGCCGAGCCGTCACTGAAAAATATACTCTTGGTACGGCTCAGATTCTCAATCACAAACATGCCATGGATCGCCCCGTTCCCCTCAATCAGTGACCAGGCTTTGCCGGTTTCCGCCATCAGTTGCAGTGCCATCAACGAGACTTTACCGCCAGTCAATTCAGGGTATAACACGCCGGATAGCGTAATAGATTCTTCATCTGGCCCTAAAAATTGACTGATGGGCCGCAAGCCAATGCGCACATTGGATGGGTGACGCCATGCCATTTGATGCTGAAAATCTTGATAAGGGACGGTTTGCAGCATAAAAACAAACATCCCTAATGCCATCATCATGTTAGTGCTCCTTAATAATCATCATGGTCTTGATAGCTGCGGTTTGATTTGCTTTGCGTCTGGCGCTGATAGGCCGCTAGCTGGCGGGCTACCTCGCGGGCGATATCTTGCGCGTCATGTTGTGGTAGCGGGTAAATATTGATAATGGGCACGCTATTAGTGGTTTGATTTTGTTGGTGATTACTTTTCTGGCCGCCACTGTTACTGCGGTACTGTGCCGCCGGTAGGCTGTAGGGGTGTAGCGGCGCGGCGGCGGCCTGATAGCCACTAAATAGCATGGAAGCGGCAACCGCCATCGCCGCCGTATTACGACGGCCAGTGACGTGCGCCGGGCCGTTAATAATTTCCGGGCCATGCTCACCGACTACACCAAATTTACCCAACGGGATGTCACCGCCGTTATCATATTCACCGGTATATTTCGCGGCGATATCGGCGGCACTGTTGCCCTTGGGGGCGGGCTTCCATGTAATACCGTAATTACCTGCGGCGGCAGCTACCGCCGGATTACTCTGCGCCAGTTCGCGGGTTTTCTCGGAGCGCTGTTTTACTTCATCCAGCTTTTCCAATACCCACTTAATGGATGAAATCAGCGCCTTGAGGGGGGTCATTGCCAGATCAATGCCATCAGCCAGAAACTGACCAAAAGACTTACCGGCATTGGCGGCGCTGTTTAAATCGGCGGTGGTTGACTGCACCGGCTCCAGTAGTTTTTTAAACCAGTTCCATACGTTTTTAACTGCATCACCGATCCAATCAAATACTGGCCCCAGCGGTTTCAACGCTTCTCTAATCGGTGTGGCAGCTTGCATAAAGCCCTCCACCACGCCACCAAGAAATGCCTTAATTGGCTGCCAATACTTGTAAATCAACAGGCCAGCACCCGCGATAGCCGCACCAATCAGGCCTATCGGGCTGATTAATATCCCGAACATGCCCCCTAAGCCGCCAAGGGCAAAACGCAGGAATTTAAGCGGGGATTTAGCCAGCCAGCTCACGGCATTGCCCAACATTTTAAAACCGCTGATACCTGATTTAACCGGTGAACGCACCACATTAACCAGACCATTACCCAGCCCTTTAAGGGTGGCAATCGTCGACTGACCGCCATTTTTAGGTAGGGTAAGCAGTGAGCGGCTAAAGTGGCCGATCTGTTGGGTAGTGATGGGGGTGGTACTCGCCAGTTTAGACATACCAAACGACATGCGCGGCAGTAAACGAATACCTAATACCGAGGTGGTGAAGCGCAATAAGGCAAACGGCCCCAAAATACCCACGGCGGCAATCGCCAGCGTGCCAAATGCGGCGGTAGTGATAGCCACTACCGTACCTATTTTCACTATCGCGGTACTGACCTGCGGGTGTGCTTTCAGGAATTCAGCCACACCGTGCATAAACTCGCTGATCCCTTTGGCGGCAGAGCGCAACCAATCATTATTTTTCTCAAATAATTCAACACTGATATTCTCCATCGCCGCATGCAGAATGGTCATATCACCTTTGAGGTTATCCAGCATGGTTGACGCTACCCGCGCCGCTTCACCATCATATTCACCGGGCTTACCACGCATCTTATCTAACGAGCCATTACCGGCGGCGTGCATTAACACACCAAAACCGGTGACAGCATATTGCCCGGCAATGTTTTTAAAGATAGCGCCGCGTTCAACGTTACCCATTTTGGCGGTTTTATCACTGATATCTTTGAGGATATCCACCAAATTGCGCATATTGCCGTTCTTATCGGCGGTCTTAACCCCTAAATCGCTGACCGCTTTAGAGTTACCAATGCGACTTAAAATACTGCGCATGGTGGTACCGGCCTGACTGCCCTGAATACCGGCGCTACCTAGCATGGCGGTAGACGCTGCGACTGTCTCCAAACTCTGCCCGTACTCCCGGCCAACGCCGCCGGAATACTTCATAGACTCGCCCAGCATCGGGATATCCACGTTATTACGGGTGAATAACGCGGTGAGCACATCAGCCACCCGATCCATTTTCTCCGCCGGTATACCCATCGCGGTTTGAATATTTGACGCGATATCGGCGGTGGTACCCAAATCGATATCACCGGCCGCCGCCAAATTCAACATACCAGGCATCGCCCCAACAACCTGTTTAGGGCTGTAGCCAGTGCGGCCAAGGTAATATTGGCCCTCGGCAACTTGCAGATCAGTAAATTTAGAGGACAGCGGCAAGGTGCGGGCCTGATGGCGCATAGCTTGCATTTCAGGCGAGTTCTTATCTTGAATGCGGGTTACCGCTTGGGTGCCGCTCATCATGGCGTCAAATTCATAGCCAACATGCAAGGCGTTCTCAATCCCACGGCCCATCGCGCGGCCAGTGGATAGCGAGGTGTAACCCAGTCCGGCGGCAATGGCTTTGCGCTGATTGCTGCTATCAAAGCGGTTACGGGCGGCACTGAGGCGCTGTTGTTGTTGGGCCTGCTGCTCTAACCGGCGCTGTTGTGCGGTCAGTGCTGCGGTGGTGCTGGTGATATTGGCTTTAAGTGATCGCTGTGCCTGGCCTAATCGGTTAGTGGCAATACCGCTGCTTTGCAATGCGCTGCGCTGGGTATGTAGCGCGGTGCGTAAATCATTGTATTTTTGTTTTAGCTTGGCGGCCTCTTCGCTGGCGCGCTTAAACTCTCTTGCCTGTTTAGCTTGGCGGCCTCTTCGCTGGCGCGCTTAAACTCTCTTGCCTGTTTAGCGGTGGGCGCGGCACTGTTTTTTAATTCATTGGCAAGCTGGCGCGCTTTATCGCGGGCGGAGGCCAGCGCCTGAGCAGCGCCATTAACCGCCACTTTATTCTTGCGAAAGCCCTCAATTTTAGCCGCCTGGCTATTGAGTTGCTTGAGTTCCTCTTTGGAGTTTTTAATGGATGCGGCCAGCATCTTATTGCTGGCCAACATAGATTTAAATGGCTTGGTAACTTTATCAATGGCATTTAAAGAAACCTGCAAGCGGAGGTTCTTATCACTCATCACTGCCCCCGTTACGGATTATGGCCTTATGTCGCCATTCTAAAAGCTCACCTACAGTCATCGGGTCGGTGGCTGATGGCGGCCAATGGAATACCACCGCGATATCAGCCACCAAATCATCAACCGTCAGGCTTTCAGGTAATCGGACTTGACCGAGTTCGGTAAGAAAAAAATAGCCAACGCCTGAGACAGCGCGTAGATATCAGCTGGATCAAGATTGCTGATTTCTGGCACGGTCAGGTTAGGGGTGGTGATGCGAGGTAATACTCGGATCAGCGCGTCAACATCGGTATCTAACAGCGCTTGCAATTTAGCCCCGCGCAATGCGCCAGTGTTGGGTTTATTCACCGTCACTTCGGTGATGGTGGTATTACCCCGGATAATGGGAACATCCAGCGTGATCACATTAAATTGGGGTTCAGTCGTGTCTTTTTTCATAATAATTATCCGATTAAAAGTTAGGTGATTTGCCCCCGAGTGCGACGGGGTGACTGTTCCTACGGGCGCTCCGGCGGCTTAAGCCGCTACGACCCGAACGGAACATTTCCCCATCGATTGGGCTATCGCGACTCGTCATCCACTCTCTGATGGGGAGATGTTACAAACCGATATTGCGACGGTGGGCTTCCAGCATATCGACGCCGTTGACCATCTCGACCATATTCACAATATCGACTTCGATCAGCACTTCACCGTCCCACGTCAATTTGTAGTAGGTGTTTTTGGTGGAAATCTTGGTCGTGATGTTATCGCCTTGCTTGCTGTCGCCGCCGTCAATTTCTTCATGACGGCCGCGCATCACGATTTCTACCGCGTGAGTTTCGCCGGTATCGTCGCGCTGATAGGAACCCGCAAAGCGCAGTAACACCCCGTCGACTTTGGTTACGCCCCATTGCTTGTAGATCTCGGACTCAATGCCGCCCAGCGTCCAGTCAACATCCAGCGCCCCGTCAGCCAGCCCCAAATCGACCTTAGCGCTGCCGTTCATGCCGCCACCGCGAAACTCTTCAAATTTGCGGTTGAGTTTTGGCAAGGTGATCGATTCAACCACCCCTTGATAGCTGTTCCCGTCATTGAATACATTCAGGAACTTAAGTTTGCGTGGTAATGCCATGATTAAGCTCCTTAGCTATTAACGGCGGCGGCGAAATTAGCCAGATAACGATCCGTAATCCGCTGACGCAGGGTTAAATCCTCCAGCGGCGGCACCGGGGTGTAGTCGTAATCAATAAACAGGTGGCCCGCTTTGAGGGTGTCTTTATCGTTGACGCTATCGTCGTACCAGCAATCGCCATCAATCAGATAACCCAATGATTTCAGCTCGCGCATTTTGGCGCGAATGCCCTCAATAATGTCTTTTGCCAGTGACGGGGTAAGCGGCTTATCGTTGGCCCACATATGGGCCTCGGCCATGGTGTCAGCCAATACCTGCGCGGTGCGGGTGTAGTTCTCAAAGGCAAATAGCGGATCATCAGAGCAAGAACGGGAACCCCAAAAACGGTAACCGTCCTTGCGGATCAGGGTGGTAACGTCTTTGCTGTTAAGCAAGTTGGCATCGGTGGCGCTGTTTTGCAGATCCCAAAATACATCCGCACTGATACCGGTAACGCCATTGACGCCCACGTTAGACAGTGTTTTATGCCAGCCAACATCATTATCAATCTTGGCGCGCAGGCCGAGGGCGCGGGCGGTCGCAAAGGCGGTAGCCTCGGCATTAGTGACCGTATCCCAGCTAAGAAAGTCCGGCCAAATCACCATAGCCTCTCGCTGGCTGAAATTATCGCGGTAGATAATGGCCTCTTCTTTGGTTTTACAACCATAGGCGCTGATGTAGGCAAAAGCGCGTAGGCTCTGAGCAATAGCAAGCAGTTCAGTGGCAACCGCTTTGGTGTCATGACCTGGCACCCCCAAAATGCGCGGTTTGACGTCAAACTTACCCTGGGCGGCTAACAGCGCTTTCATGCCGGTATAACGGCCATCGGGTGTTATTCCGCCAATAATATTGGACGTGGTTTCAGCTTCGGTTTCACCTTGAGCTACACGGACAACGATAGTGACGGGTTTGGTTTGGTCGCTGATAGCGTCCAGTGAATGGGCTAATGTGCCAGTTTCACCAGCCTTGCCGCTGGCGGCTAACACATCGGTGAGTAATACCGGGGTATTTAATGGAAATACGGTGGCGTCAGCATCATCGGAGGTACAAACCATCCCGACCACCGCCGTACTGGCAGTGCGGATCGGGCGAGTGCCTTCGCTAATTTCAATGACGCGCACACCGTGGTGGTAATCGGTTGCAGACATGCGGTTTTCTCCGGTTAAGCGTTCATTCGCTATGATGCCGGATAATTAGGCGCGGGGCAGTGGGTGGGGGTTGTGTGAGGGATGGCACAAAAAAACAGATACACAGATTCAGCGATATTCTCCGCATAAAAACCGACTACATCACGAATATGAGTACTATGCAGTGTTTCGTGTTGTAGCCGGTTTTTGCAGTGTAACCTTTATATCTCATTGTATTTACGGTTCAACTCCTACAGATTCAAAGTCATTGTAGATAGGTTAACCATCAATAAATCCATTCCAGTGGTGACCTATCTGTTGTGTTAGAGGGCGAACGCTAATTCTAGCGGCTCCTCGCTATCCCGCAGATAAGTGCTACGTAACGCATCAATTTGTTGCCACAAAATAAGCGAAAGAATCTCTTTAGCATCGGCCCGATCAACGGAAATGATGGCGTAAATCAACGCACGGCAGTGATCGATAAGTTCTTCTACTTCGCAGGGGGTGTCATCGTACATAGCGCACCTCCGGCAGCAGAGGGTCAGATGAAGAAACAGGTGTGGGAATAACAATGATATTGCTGGTCAATAATGATAGGCGTCTAGTCGTCAAATCCATGATGACTACCTCTCTGTATGAGTTTTTAAACTCATCACCTTGAGGTTCCAATCTCTTTATGGGTGGTGAACTGGGCAGGGTTGGAACTACCGGTCAACAGAGAATCCGGCGCATCTTTCGATGCCCCTGCCCAGCTCACCATTGTTTTACAGATGTAGCCGTGCCTGCACATAATAACCGACTAGGCAGTCATGCGCCCTGTTGAAAACGGGGTTCCAAACCCGACAGCGGATTTTGCCGCTGCGGCGTGACTATAGCCCAGCGAAGTTCTACCGTGCAATCAGCCAACATCACTTTAGGACAAACATTTTTTGTGGAAAAATAGGAGGTTATCGTGGTGATGCGTTAAAGAATGGATGAGGCAACAAAGAGTAAGAAATAAAAAGGGAAAGGAGTGATAAACAGCGTAAACAGACGACGTTTAAGGCAACATCGCCTGTTAAAAGTAGGGATTTAACTAGCAACTTAATGGCAAATTTGTGCCAGTTCTTCTTCTCTCAGACCTGTCATTTTCATTACTGTGGCACGGTCAAGACCATTGGCTAACATGGTACGGGCAATTTTCAGAGTGGCATTCTTCTCGCCCCTTGCTTCACCCCTTGTTTCACCTTTTTGTTCCAGTTTTTGTGCAATTGTCATCAGTGACTCCTCATGCTGCGGTAAGCGGTTGGCCAGGCTGCGGAGGAACGCTTCTGGGTCTGCCGTATCACCAACCTGTATGATGTAATTTATCGCCGCTTTTAGTTGATCTTCTGTAGTGTAACCACTTGCTATCAGCATGACCAGTTGATCCGATAATTCGGATAGGTCACGTTGACGAATGTGTTTCTGCAACAGCTCCAGAATGGCGACATGCTTATGTGTCATGATTTCGTCATCGGGGATAACGGTCACATCAATCAACGGAAAGTTGCCGCCATATAGCTGTCCGGCAAGTGTGGGTACGCTGAACGCTTGTAACCAGCTCATGGGATACGGATACGGCGTGACCATGCCATGATAGAACAACATGGGAATGACCAGCGGCAATTGGTCGTTCCCCGCTTCCAAGTGGCTCTGCATGGCGGCAATAGCGTAGCGCATCAGGCGAAAAGCCATATGTTTATCAGGGGAACTTTGATGTTCAATGAGGGCGTAAACATAACCGTCCCCCGCGGTCATTTTGAGCGAGTAAAGCACGTCCGAGTAGCAAGCGCGCAGGTTGTTTTCAATAAAACTGCCAGATTCCAGCCGTAAGGTGCTCAGATCACAAAGTTGCCGCAATTCAGGCGGTAAATGGAACTCCAGCAGGTCACACGCCGTCGCGGGCTGGGTCATAAAATTCTTAAAAAGTGCATCATGGGGTGTTGGGGTCGTTTTCATCGGGCGATGATAGTTATGGTGATCAGTGTGAGCAATCACTTCGCACCACTTTAGGACAAACATTTTTTCTATTTAAAATAATGAGTTATCGATATGAATAAGAGAGGAAAAGCAATTACAGTGCGGAATAAATAGAGTGCAAAAAACTGGCAGAAATAAAGCAACGTCTAACACAACATCGCCCGGTTAACGCGTTATTGCATCAGGTCTTCATCACGTAGGCCAGTCAGTTCCTTTACCAGAGTGCGATCAACCCCTTCTGCCAGTAAAGAATAGGCAATTTTTAGGGCCATTTCATGTGCGGCTTTTAGTCCCAATACTTCTGCAATTTTCATAAGTGCTTCCCTGTAGGTGGTGAACTGGATGGGGTTGACAGACCGGCCACCAAAAAACCGGCGCACCTTACGATGCCCCCGCCCAGCTCACCATTTCTTGCTTATTACCCATGTAACCGTATTTACGCCATGCGCTTTGGTATATGCCGGACAGCCAAATCCGGTAAAGGATTTTACCGCTGCGGTGTGACTATAACCCGATGAGATTCTGCTGAGCAATTAGCCAGCATCATTTTAGGACAAACATTTTTTCTCGTTAAAATAACGAGTTACAGGTGTGATTAAGGGATGTTTATACCGCTTCCGCTAAAGATAATAGTAGCGGGAGCGGTGAGGTTTATTGCCTGGTCAACTCGTTGTTAGTGAGCTTGGTGCTGGCAGATGCTTGCAATTGAATGAGGGCGGGTACCAGGATACTGATTGATGCCAGGCAATGGCCTAACTGGCACAAACTTTCTGCTGAGAAATCCAACACATCGTTGTCGGCAAAGGTAACAAAAGTATCTCCGATAAAATTCAGCCCATGCAGCAGTCCGGCGTAACATTCCTCGCTACTGTTTGCCAGTTCCAGTGTGTCATCAGCACTCAGGTGTGACATATCCAGCTTACCGAACACCTCAGTCAATGTGGGATAAAGTCTATTGGTATCAGGCAACATGGCGCTTCTCCTGTGGTTTGCAAGAAACAAACACCAGTGAGAAACCGGCCAGCAGATTGCGGGCCTCACGCTCAGTGGGAGCCAAAACGGAGATCAGGCGCAACGGAGAAATTTCGGCCAGTAATGTGTTCGAACGGGCGTTAAGGAAGGTGTAGAGCTTTGAATATGCACGTATGTTACTATTAGCGTCAGCCATAGCATTACCTCGTATAATGTTGTGGTTAGATGCCCTGTGAGTGTTCGCGCACCCACGGGGCATTGTCTTTACTGAGTGCTGTACATTGGTGTACATTTAAAACCAGTTAAAGAAATATACCCGAGTGATAACCAATGTCAACCAAAGACAACCAAAAAGAAAGGAATGTTGTTCAACTTCGGCTGGATGCTGATTTGTCCGAAAGACTGACTATCGCTATGAAAGAAGATGGTGATGATAACAAAGCAGGATGGATTAAACGCTTATTACGCCGAGAGTTAGATCGTCGCGGCATTGAACCTAAAGGCTAGTGGAATAATAAAAACAGACGGGCTTATTGATTGGAGTTGGCCTTGTGCACTGTTTAGATAAGTCGAACAGCCCGAAAACGCGGACTGTTCGATTTTGTTAAGCAGTCGTGCTCACCTGACGCTGAACCGAACGAACAATAGAGAAAAAATTACGCACCGTTGGGTTACTGCCAGGAGCCAGCATTTGCATGACTGATTTGCTGTTTTTCCCAATATCTTCACCTACGGTAACAAACCCGCCAGTAGCGAGTATCAGCCAGCGTAAAATCACTGCTGCGGAATCAAATTCACCCTCAGCAATAAGTTCTTTTGCCTCATCAAACATCGCCTGACGATAATCAGGATCTTCGCGCATCTCTTGCACGATCCGTTGGTTAACAGAAACTGCCGGCATAATTATTTACCTCTCTTTTCTTTCAGATAACACTTACGATATTTTTCAGCATTATCAAGATCTTTGTCCTGAGCCGATTTATCTCCAGCACATAACAAGATGATTAGCTCATCACCATCCTGCATCAAATACAGTCTAATACCCGGCCCCCAATTAATGCGGTATTCACCGATACCGGGACGACCACTGAGCCATTTTACAGATGACGTATTCCCTACCATTAAACGAGCAATTGCCGAGTCGATTTTCACTCTCGCTTGAGGGTTCTTTTTACGCCATTTATCCAGAGGGCTGATACCTTCAGGCGTCTGGTATTCTTTGATGGTAATTTCAAGTCTCATGGATAAATGGTAATTTATATATTACCATTTAACAAGGTACAGGGTAGGAAAAATAAGGCTAAAAAGCAATTTTAAGTGTTACGGTGATGCTTCCCTTGCGACGTGGATAAGGAGCAGCTTGATGACGTCGCCGTCAATGACGCTCTGCTGAAATTTGCGACTCTAGTCGAAAGTTGAGCCGAGAAAATAGCCATGAGGCATATTTGATTTTGTAGCTCAGTTGAGCCACAATAGACTCTTCAACTAAAAGGAGGTTTTACTATGGCTACAAATGCTTTTGTTCGTGCTCGTATAGACGAAACCCTAAAAAATGAAGCCGCTGCTGTGCTTGCAGGTATGGGTTTAACCGTATCCGATCTGGTGCGGATAACCTTAACCAAGGTTGCCCGAGAAAAAGCGCTTCCGTTCGATTTGCGTATTCCTAACGAACTTACCGCTAATACTATTGCCAACAGCGAGAAAGGTGTCGATGTCCATAAAGCAAAGGATGCTGATGATCTTTTTGATAAATTAGGTATCTGATAGACCATGACTAAACAAAGGGAAATTGAATATTCAGGTCAGTTCCAGAAAGATGTGAAAAAAGCTCAGAAGCGCCATAAAGATATGAATAAACTTAAAGTCATTATGACGCTTCTGATTAACGATAAATTGCCCTTGCCTGTTGTATATAAGGATCATCAATTACAAGGTAATTACAAAGGTTACAGGGATGCACATATAGAGCCAGACTGGCTTATCATCTACAAGATTACTGATGATTTGCTTCGCTTCGAAAGGACAGGAAGCCATTCTGATCTATTTTAGGTATCACTCAGTCTCATTTTAAGACAAACATAAAATCAACCCTTATTGCGGCAACTCCGGCCAGTCAATATCTGGCGCGGTGTTGGGGTCAATGCGCAGTAGCGCGACGCGGTACTGTTTGAGTGCCGCCAATTGCTGAATATCAGTCTGTTGATTATCCATTGCGATGGCATCAAGTAGGATGTTGATGTGATCTGATACCTGATTTATCAGTGCGGTTTTCTGTTGGCTGGCGGTGGCAATATGGCTGGCTTTTAATGCCTGTTGATCGACTTCCCAGGCGGTTCCCGTCCATTGATCAAATTCATGTGTTGGCTGAAGCTGTGTTTTATTGTGTGGCATGGGGCCGAGTGCAGAAATGATGGATTCAGTTTTAGTTTCAATGTCATAAACCGTTTGATGGCGATGGTCTTCTACTGTTACCCACTGATTTGCGGATAAATCTCTCACCAACGCCATGCCGGTTTTAGGCTGGATGACTGGCGCGTCAGCCACCGAATGCGCTGGCAGGCCGACGCCGAGCGGCAAGTACTCCATGCCCGCACTGGCATATTCCAGACTCACCGCATCATAGTGATAGAGCGTTACCCATCCCGCCTGACTGGCGAGTTGATGGTCATCCAGGATGGCCGGTTGAACGGTAAAGTCATATTTCATTAGACAGCCCTCAAAATATAGCAAAATGAGATGTTGCGTGGTCGGGTTTCGGCGGCGGTGCGCACCACGCGGGAGGCGTCAAAATCAAAGCTGCCGCAATGAGTGATGTCGGTATGATGCGGGGTGTTGTCGTTGCCGACAGACTCAGCTTTCGCGAAAGCACCAGTGAAGTTGCTCTCTGCTGCGATGCCGAGGCTTTCCGATACGCCACGGATGCCACCAGTGATATTTTGCAGTGCGTCGGTTTGTGCGCTTAACAGGGTGCGATTTGTATCAATGCCGCGCCCGTCATCAAATCCACGAATAAACTCACCGCGCAAATCGGGTAATTTATGGGTCGGATATAAGGTTGCCAGCGTGGGGTAGTGGTGGGCATAGAATGATGCGCCGTTACATTTTAAATAGCCTGCCGGTGGCGTGGTGCCTGGGTAGGGTAGTGGAATGCCGATGGGCGTTAATGTATCGCTGCGACTGGTGACGATATCTATCCATTCCCGCCATTGACCATAGGAGCGCAGACGATAAGCTATTTTGGCCGCGGTGTGGGTATTGTTGGTGGAGAAAATGAATTGGTGGGCGGTTAACGAGTCATTTTGAATATGCTGAATGGTCGCATCACCAAAGCCCTCGGGTTTATCGGGAGCGTATTGATTGACGTTGTACATGCCGGTTTTTGTCAGTGCATTGATCCCCGCCGAGGCAATAATGCAGTTGCCGCCCCAGCCAAATGCGCCGACCTGCATGAGTTCATTTTGAGCATTACCAACATTTCTGGTGGCCGCAGAACCTAATTGCAAGTTAGCCCGCGCCGCCTTGATATCGCTAAGATCAAATAAATTGCGGCTGGCGAGGAGATATTGCGGATGAGGATTGAGGGTGTCGAGATGGTTACTCATCAATGCCACCGCAGCATTTACCGCTTTTTGCACCGCTTTGGGCGTGGCGGCTTCGGTTTCAAGGTTACTATCGATATCGTTATTTAATCGCGTGAAACCTTTGGCGTATACGCTAGCATCGGGATGGTTGCATGAGTTTTCATGAGCAATCATCAACTCATCGATATAGGTTTTGACCTCAATAGCTTTATCATCCGCATAGTTTCGCGCGGTCAGTACCGCTGATGGGATAATTTTCAGCATCACTGACGCCGTGCTGCTGACCATGAATATCATGCGAATCAGTTGGGTACGGCCACTGCCTTCCTACATTTTCGGCTTATAACTTTCCGGGCAATTGGCGATAGCAATTAACTCTCCGGCTTTATTCAGCAAGCCAATCTCCCGAATCCACCACCCGCCCTCGGTCTCAGGGATAATCTGTTCAGCGATGATTTGATTGGAATTAACTGCATCAATACTTAATGAATTCAAGGCGTCGCGGCGCTGTTCATTCACCAGTTTGTTTTGTGCCGGATCGGGTGTTGGCAGGGTACCACCGCCATCACCGACCGCCATGTGGGTTATCTCTAAACGGGTGCCAAGTGCGGTGGCGCTCGCCAGTCTGGCCGTGCCGATATGGGTCAGTAAGGCAAAGTATTTATTTGTCATATTGAGTCCATTCATAGGGGTAAATGGTCATTTCGTCGCTGTCATAACTGGCGGCACTGATGGGGATTGTCCCGTTAACAGCCAAATTAATCGACAGGCCATTTAGATGGCGACTGCACGGCTTGGCGTCGTCTATTAACCGTTCCAGTTCGGGATACATTTCCTCGGTAATGCCGGTTTCCAACACACCCACATCGAGGCTAAAGGTGCCGGGTGTCTCGTTGGTTTTCCACCACTCGATTACTTTGATGAGATAGCCCAACGGCTCCACTACGCGACGGATAGCACCAATGGTGCCTTTGTGTTTATGGACATACTGCGAGGACTTCACCACTGAGCGCTTGGTGGCTTCCGGCCAGTTTTCATCCCAGCGATCCACCGACCACGCCCAGGCTAAATAAGGCAATAATTCCAGCGGGCAGGTGTCGGCGTTCCAGAGCTGGCGTAACGGCACCTCAATGTTAGCCATACGCGCGCAGGCTTGTGCGGCGGCGATTTCCAGCGGGGATGATCCGGCCGGTAGCAGGCGGTTATTCATCGGAGCCGCCCGCCGTCAGGCTATAACCGGTGCAATGGGCGGCTTGCGTTCTGTCCAGTATCACATCAATCAGCGGGGCGGCCAGCTCCACCCGCTGGACGCCCTCAACATGCAGCGCGGCATAAATAGCTGACAGACGAATATCGCGGCCTAAGCGGCGCTGGGGGCTGATATAGCTTTGTAATCGGGCTTCGGCTGCGGCACGGATCGGTTCAGCTTCTGGCCCCGGATAAAAATAGAGCGTGGCCTCAATCTGGTATTCCACGATAGCGGCAGAATTAACCGTTAACCGATCCGCCACCGGTCGCACGTTCTCATCATTCAGCACGGTAAAAACTTTATCCAATAAATCTTGTGCGGCTACGCCGTTCCCCTCGCGAGAGAGCACAGTAACGGTAACGCAAGCGGGAGACGGGCTAATGGCGGAGGCGTCAGCAATCCGGCCATCCGCACTACGAGCGTGATATTCGTAAGCGCCGGTTGGCCCGGCCACGCTCAAGCCCTCAAAGGCTTGCGGGATACGCATGCGGAAATCGTCGTCAGATTCCATCACTGCGGTAATAGGCGGGATGGCGGCCGCATTGGCTGGCGTGATGGTCAAGCGCTCAATGCCATTATTTGCGCCGAGGTGATCTAAGTCGCTGCCAATAGCATGAGCCACCATCACCGCTTGCGCGCCCTCATTAACACGCTGCCGCAACAGCAATTCACGGTAGGTACTTTCCTGCAACAGCTTCACGATGGGTTCCGACTCAAATGACAACGTTAAGCGCACCGCGTTTTGTTGGTCGGCCGGATATAAGGCAATAAACGCCTCTTTGCGCACGGCAAACAGGCTGTCAAAATCCAGTGATTCAATCACCAGCGGGGCCGGTAACTGGCTTAAATCAATGATTGCCATTATTGGCCTCCGAGTGGCACGGCCAAACTCAACCGGCTTTCGCTGTCGGTACGGCTACCGGATAACTCCACTATCATCTGGCCGTCAATCTGGGTGGTGATACTGATGGCATTTAAGGTTACGCGCGGCTCCCAGCGCATCACTGCACCATACACCGCCGCCATCATTTTGAGACGCAGAGCGGGATTTTGTGGCTGGTCGATCAGAGTGGATAGCAGCGAACCATAATCACGGCGCATCACCCGCGTGCCTTGCGGGGTGGTCAGAATGTCGCTGATTGACTGGCGGATGTGCTCAATATCTTCAATGTGCAAACCGCTGTTACGGTTCATGCCGATATATTTATAGCTCGTCATTTAACCCCCTGAGTCCAATCGCCACCACGCTGCACGGCTCCGTGGTCATGCTTATCAACCACCACACCATTGGATGAGAACTGGCCGCCGGAATGCTCAATACTTCCGCTCATTTTGCCGCCTTGTTTCACTTCTAAGGTGGCGGTAGCCAGATGTTGGGTACACTCCACAATGGGGGTATTCAGCGTGATTTTGACCGAGGCACTACAGATAATATTGGGTGCGGTAACACTGGCCGACTCACTGGCTTCAATCACCGCCGAGGCTATTCCGGTAACGGCCAGGTGGCTGGTTTCCGGCTCATACTCAAAACGGGCGCCATCAGGAAAAGTGATCACTATGCCATCGGCCGATTGTGACGGGGCTGGATTGGCATCTGAAAAAATGGCGGGCAGCACAAAACCGGTGGTGAGTTCACCGCCAATACTAAGCACCATCACTTGCTCACCCTTGGACGGCGCAGACCAAAAACGCACCCGACCGGCGCGTAGCGTTAACCAATTGAGCCAATCGGTTTCAAGGTTGCCTATCTTGACCCGACACAATCCGTTAGCAAGATCGACGTCTGAGACGATGCCAATACGGATAATGTTAGCCAATAGGCGTTTGAGGCCAGCAATAAGGATATTCATTCGGCCAGTCTGCCGCCTACGGGCGCGCGGGGCATGTGATGGGTTTTGTGTGATGGATGGCACAAGGGAAATGAGACTAAAGCACGCATGCTAATATCACTTGCATTGATGTATTTATTGGGGGTACATTAAATAAATGGACATATCTTACGACCCAACCAAAAACGAAAAAAATATTGCTGAACGTAAATTGTCCTTTGAGGTGGCGCGTGATTTTGAAGTGGCTACCGCGCTAATTGTTGAGGATCTACGAAAGGAATATCCAGAGCGGCGCTTTCAGGCACTGGGCTACATTGAAGAGCGGTTACATATGTTGGTATTCACACCACGTAACGGCAAGGTGCATGTTATCAGTCTGCGTAAGGCCAATTCCCGTGAGGTAAAGCGGTATGAACAAAAAAATCAGTAAAGTCACCATAACCGATAACCCTGAGTGGGGCGAGGCAGAGTTTGCCCGCGCACGTCCAGCTACCGAGGTATTTACCGAGTTGTTTGGGAAAGAGGGCGCGGAAAAGGTGATAAAAACCCGTGGTCGGCCAAAACTGGCAAATCCGAAAGAGCCGGTTAAGTTACGGATTGATCACGATGTGGTGGACGCCTATCGGGCGCAGGGTGATGGATGGCAAACTAAGATGAATGAAGCGTTGCGCGATTACGCTAAAACACATGGAATGCTGTGATTTAGTGTGGCATAGCAATACATCAGTTCTTCAATCCATGCGCTATCGCCGTCAGTAAAGTGCAATAACTGGCGGCGCTCTTATTTAACGGTTAGCCAGTAGGGGAATTAAGGTCAACCATAGAGAAAGGAATGGTTATAGGGTAACTGAAAACAGCCGCCTCATTGATGTTATTTCAAATGTATTTATTCGGCATTAGTTTGCAAGACACCAAGAACACTATCACGATGGTTGCTAATGTGAGTTTTCCAAAGTGATCAGGAAAAAATATCAAATAACAGATTGAACATATGATAATAACCACAAATGGAATCGTTGAAAATAATATGTTACACAATATATTTTTCATTACCTTCCCATGCCATTAAGTATATTCACAATTTCGTCAAAGCTTAAATTGGAGTTCGAACGTATTTTCTCCATGGCTTTAGAAATAACCGGATCGATATATACATAAAGCATCTCTATATTATTGATTCGTAGTAAATTGTAATACCCAGGGTCAATGACTTGTAATTTTCTGGCCGCCATGGCGGATTTCTGAACTTTGCCATATAAATCAGCGGCATTAATTAAAAACAAACCTTTTTTATTTATTTCTGCTCGAACAATATTCGATACAGAGAATGACCCAGCAACTGTTTTAGCTATAGAGTAAGCCATTGATTTTTTTGTAGCCATTGAAACTGCGAGATTGGCACCCACATGGGATGAGTGATAAGCAGAACTCCGCACATTCTCACGCGGCGTATGTTTATCAAGAACATACTCGACATAAAGCTTTATCATGTCAAAGATAACATCAGATCTTTTGTATATCTCTGATATTGCCTTTATTATTCTTGTATCCTCAGCCTTTATCTCCTGACATTCACTGGCATACTTTTCAAAGAAACAGGATGTATACCAACTGGCTCTCTCTACACCACTGTATACACTCTCGATTGTTCCCTTGGCAGAACTCATCGTTTCTTTTATCCCACGATCTAGTGAGACTGATAACATCCTATCTGCATTTAGTTTTTCTTTTAAATAAATAGAAGCATTCATTAACTAGCACTCCATTGATTGTTAATAATTGTGTACTATACGTTATAATTATGGATTTTAAATACTACAAAGGAGCTGTATGATGCGATTGGCTAAATTTGGGACTTTTCTTGTTTTATTTGTTATCTTGACCTTTCTTATTCCAGAAGTGTTGGTATTGGTATTGTCAAGTGATCAGTTTGGCGATGCGATCAGCTATTTTAACTTTCTTAATACGAATATTCTGATAGCGCTCTATTATGAAATGGCTATTCTTGCTATTATTCTGTCATATCTAATGACAAAAGTGATTTTTCATTTAATGAGAAAAGATAAATAACTTAAGCAGGAATAACTAGTTAGCAATGTGCTCTAATGCTAAATCACCTATCCATTCTAAATCGCCGTCAGTAAAGCCCAATAACTGGCGGCGTTCGTATTTCACTGTTGGCCCGTTCTTTGTGACTTTATCCCGCAAGCCGTAGTGGTGCACCCTAGCCAAATTATTAACCGTACCGCTAAAGGTGACGGCGGCCTCATCGGCGTTGGATTCGCTTTTGATAAAACGGGCGGTGCGCAGCTTGGTAAACATTTTGCGTTTGATGCGACCTTGTTTATCGCGGCGTTTTTTCTTGCGGGCCACAAAGGGGGATCCGTCTGGATTTTGCTGTGCCTGAATATGCTTTTGCTGGCGCTGGCGCAGTTCTTTAGAGACTTGACGCATAAATGCGCCGCGCGCCTGTGGGGATAATTGCGCCAGCAAGATTGATAATGTCTGGTCTAATTCGTGCAAGTCATTCACTCGGCCCACTCCGCCACAGTTTCACCGTCAACATTCACTTTGTAACTTTTGACAAAGTATTCCGGTGGCACCGGCTCGTCCAGGTGAGTCACGGTGACTACACCCTCTTGCTCTTTGACGATGGTTCGCTCGGTCAGTTTAATGTCAAAACTGATATCACAAACCTTATTATCCAGATAGTCGGCCTCAAAGGTGAAGCCATCCTGACGCTTATCGGGATTTGCCATAATATCCGGCTGGTTGGTACGCAACCAATGTAGGATCGGCACCACAATCAAATCAATGCTATCAGCGTAATCGGTCACTACCAGATTTAAGGTGTATTGATACTCAAACGATAATGACGGGGCCAACGTGGCAATAATCGCCCCTTTATCAATAAATACATGCAGGCAGTCCGGGTTTTGCTTGATATACGGCACCGCCTTTAAAATGGCGGTGCGCAGCGAATCAGGCTTTAACATCAATGGCTCCTTGCTGGCAAGCCAGCACCGTATCGATCTGCGCCGCACAAGCGTGTAATGCGGTCTCAAGGCGATCAATATCGTCGTTTAAATCACCGTTAGTGTGTGGCTCTGCTGCTGGAAATTGGCACTGTGCCACTCTCGGACAACCATTGACGGTAATCTGCGGCCCCGATGATGGCGGGGCGTCGGCGCAGCCGGATAATATCATCAGGCAGGGGAGTATCAGCCCAGCGGCGTAAGGTTTCATTTTCACGGTATAACCTCTTGATTTGGCTGTTGCGTTGCGCCAACAACTGATCCGCGCTGGCAACCTGCTGGCGTAAATGCGCCTGTGCCTGATTGTTGGCATTGGCGGTCAGTGCCAGGGCAATAAGTTGACCGTTTTTGCTGACTGTCTCGGCCGCTTGCTGGTCAATCAATATCTGACGGGCCTCGGCTAACCGGTGGGTCTGTACGCCACTGATAACCAGTAACGCGCCGACAATCGGCCAGACCAAGGATGCTGCATTGAAAATTGGCATAGTGTCAGCCCGGATATTGACGAGCGGGCAATTGAAAATGCGGGCCGTCTTTAAAGGTTGTCCAATTACCGCCCCATTCCACGGCGATCCCCAACTCGGCGGCGGCTTGTTTCATCGCATCGACCATCGGGTAGAAATATTTCCACTCCCAACTGACCTTACCGTCCGGCAGCGGCACAATATCCACCGCATGACCGGTTAAATGGCGGCTGTTCAGGGTTTGGCTGGCTCCAGCCTTGACCAATTCGCGCTGGCGCTCCAGTGTGCGGCGGCCCTCGATCACTTTAAAATCAAGTGGGGTGAGTTCCAGCGCGCGGCGCACCACTTTGACCAAATCAGGATGCACGCCGATCAGGTTGTTTTCGCTGGCTTTGCCGAAAATAAACTTATTGTTTGGCATCAGAGGTTCCCGTCTTTTTGTTAACAATTTTGAATACCAGCTCACGGATGGTCTGCAAGCCGATCAGCCCGATAAGGCAACTGACAAATATTTCCACTTTCCCGGCGGCAACTTCGGTTAATGCGCCATTGAGCCAGGGAATAGCATCAATCAGATGGATTAGCATCGGTGAAATCACCGGGCCGATATTGACGCCGACCAGCCCACACACCACCCCCTCGCCAATGCCCTCACGCAACTTACCGCCGCCCCACACTACGCGGCGAAACGCCACAATAAAGGCGACCAGAAAGCCGTTTATCACGGTTGAATGGGTAGAATAAAAGGCCAGTACCACCCCCACCCAACTTGGATCTTTTTCTGGCATTTTCATATCCGTTACCCCCTATGGGGAATTGTGCAATCAGTCCCAAAGTTGCAGGGTTTGCGTCGTTGTGGCGGCGCTGACTTCGGGCATTTCCACCGGGTAACCGTGCGGCAAGGTTGGCCCGATATCCGCTAACCCCGGATTAGCCGCCAACACTTTTTCAGTCACACCCTCAGTGCGGCCGTAGTAGCGCCAGCACATGGCATCAACGGTGTCGTACTGCTGAGCCAGAATGCGCATTAAATCAGCTCCACCGTCATGCGGTTGATGGCCTGAATATCGTTAATCGCCCAGGCCGCATCACGGCGCAAATTATCAATAGTGGGCTCCAGTGAATCGGCCCGCTTGCCTCCGGTGCCGGTAGTATCAAAGCCACGAAAACGATCAGTTAAACGGGTTTGCATCAGGCAAAACACCGCCGTGCGGTACAACTGAATACGGGTACTTTCCTCATTCAGTTTTTCCGCTGGCACCTCCGCTGCTGACAGATAACCCTGTTTTTGCTGGGTTAAGCGCCAGACTGTCAGCCGATCATTCACTTCATTGATGGCAAACAGTGCCGCCTCAATCACGCGCGGCTGCGTGATGGTGCCGTCCTGACGCGACTCTTCGCGGTACTGATTCAGGTCAATATCCGGCCAAAAACCATCATTTTTGATAATGGCTTTTTCCGATGTCTTTACCGGTTCCGGCGCTTCCGGTGTCTGATTGCCGTTAATGACGATTTCCATACTGACACTCGCAAAATAAACGGGCGGTGGACGCTGGCTTTGCCAGAGTAATAAATATTCTGACTTAGCCAGCGTGCCGCCCTCGCCGGGGCGTTTGGGTGATTAGGCTATTTTATTTGCCATTTTGGATTTGGGCAGTGCTCGCAATCCTCACGTACTGCGTGTACGCTCCGGTTGCTCCGGGCTGTCCGTGTCCAAACTGCCTGCAACAATTACGCCTAATCGAATTTTTCCTAAGATACTTTAATCAGCTTCTCAAGATTCTTGATATCGGTTTTCACACCGCTGTTATCATCCAGTTGCAGCGCCGTTTTCAGGTTTGCCAGCGCGAGAACGTTGTCGCCGTCCTGACGCAGGGCATAACCGACAAACTTATGCAGCCGGGCGCAAACCATATCCGGCATATCCTGACCGGTGAGAATTTGCTGGGCGCGCAAAAGCTGCGGGGTATCCAGCGGTTTTTGGTCGGTCAAGGTGCGCTGGGCAATGGCGGCCACTTCCTCGGCAATCAGGCACGCGGTGGTGCGCTTAAAGCTGTCCGGCGTCACCAAATCATGCTTGATGGCGTACTGCGCAATATCCAGAGCGCGGGTGATGTCGCCCACATCCAGATGCCAAATCAACATGCGCATCAGAATGTCGTCCTGCTCGCCGCTCCCCTTCGCCAGCACACCCGCCACCCACGGTTGATAAGTGGGCAACATGCCTTGTTTAACCTCGGCTTTACGTGCTATCGATTCAATACGGCCTAATTGGGCCATATCCTGTTGCAGCTTGAACAACAACAGCTCGTAGTTGCTGGCGTGGCTTAGATTGGCCGCCTCGCTCAGTGAACCCGATTGCTGGGCCGCCACGAATAGCCGGTGGCGGCGAACGGGGTTAGTCATAGGAATTAACCCTCTTTTGGCGCGGAGAAATCACCGAATTCAATGTTTTCAATCAGCGCTACGCCGTCAAAATCTTCAACCACGTAGGCTTCATTGACAGACTCATAGTTTTCAATGCGATCCCGTTTTGGATTGTCGATAATGTGACGGCGGCGGGTGCCGTCTTGCCAGTAGATAGACAGGTTATCTAAACGAGTGATCATGATGGCATTAGCCGGGAATGAGGGCGCACGCACGGCTGGCAAACCGCCAACACGCTTTTGGCTGATAATTAAATCGGCGGCCAGCGCTTCGCTGTTCGGCTGTTCCTGATTAACGATCGGGAAGTATTTATCCGCCAGTAACTGACGGCCAACAATCACCACCAGTTCGGTATCTTCCTGGTACCACGGTTGAATCAGCTCATCGGTGGCGGCCATCACCAGCGCATCCAGATTGTGGAAGTCACCCCCTTTGCCGATGCGGATTTTTGCAGAGACGACATCACCTTGCTCATCAACCACTTTATCCATCACCTGACCTGGCGCATCGTCACGAATGCTTTGCAGCCAGCCACGGTTAACATCTTGCAGTAACTTATTGACGCTACCGTCAGAGGTTTTTGCGCGGTGAGTACCGTTAAAACCGATCATGATGCGATCCAGCGCCTGGCGCTTCACAATCGCATCACGGATGCGGATTTGAAAATCAGGGAATTTAGCCCACATATCCAATTTGATATAAGCCAGCGCGGTATCAAAGTTGGTCTGGGTACAGTTGTATTTTGTCCCATCCAGACCGCTGGGAGCGGAGGCTTCACGCTCTTGCTTTGAGGTGTCGGTGGTGCTGGCAATCGGGCGATCAATACTTAAGCCAACCTTTTCACCCTCTTTCTCATCCACCGGATAAATGTTGATTTTTGACAGGAAAACACTGCTCTCCTGTTGTTTGGTTTCCAGTTTTTGCGCAATAGACGGCTCAACGGTAAATTTCGCGCTGATATCCTCTTTATTGTCCAAGCCGTTCAGGCTGGCAACCTGCTGGCGGTACTGGTTGTACTTTAATCGGGTGGTTTTTTTCATGTGAAATTAAATCCTTAACGTAGCAAGCGAAATGAGTTAGCAATCAGTCAGAATGGCGCTGTCATTGCCGGTTGATTTTTCGCGTTGGGAGAAATTGCCATCTGTTTTTCTGAGCGTGGTTTTCAGCTCATCAAGCTCTTGCTGGGTCGCATCATTGGCGGTTTTTAGCTCAGAAAACCGCTGCTCCAGCGCGGTAAGGGCACTAAATTTCCCCTCAACCTGCTGCGCCACCAACTCAACCGCCTGATGCACATCGTTAAAACGGGCATCATCACCGGTTTGTTTTTTGGTAAACATGGTCTTGATGGTGGTCAGCAGGTTGGGTTTAGCGTCCTGCTCGGCTTCAAACTCCAGATTGATTTCGGTGGCTTCGGTAAAAATGGCGTCAGACTGACTTTTGCGTGACGCCAGCGGGCTATGTTCGCTTTGCGCACAGAATGTCAGCATTTCAGCGCCTAATGAGGCGGGAGTGTCAGTAAAACCAATGCCGGTCAGATAGGCTTTGCCGGTATCCGCGAACTTCTCAATATATTCAATGCTGGAGTAGACCTTTTGCCGCGCCTGACGCAGTTTCACCAAATCGTCAGTGGCATCCACCTGGACAAGCAGCGCTAATTTGCCTTTCAGTGGCCCGTCACTGATCTCTTCATATTTAGCTGCTGTGATATCACCATAGGCGCGGAACTGGCTATCAGGCAAAACGCTCTTGATATGTTCCAGATTGGCACGCGAGCCACGAAATGCCGGGTTGTAGCTTTCGGCCATTTCAATGATGTGGGCGCGGGGAACATGGCGGCCATCACTGGTTGCGCCCTCCACCACGGCACGGAAAAACTTAGATATTGGCATGTGATTGATTCCGGTCTGATTCGATAGTAGTGACCTATGTTGGCGACCGGCGGCAAACGGAACAATCAGGCGCTGTTGTGCTATGGCTGACACAAGGCGTAATGCGGGATGGGGGAGGTGCGGATAGGTAGCCTTGCTGCAATTAAGCAAAAAAACAGGCTATTTCACATGGAAAGCGTTCTTATCAATGCCGATTTAGACCCCCGCCGTCAAGCCATGTACCTCTATTGGCAAGGGCTGCGCATCGCCCGAATTGCGGAAATGATCGGTGAGAAAGCGGTCACGGTACACAGTTGGAAGCGCCGCGACAAGTGGGACGCCTACGGGCCACTGGATCAGATGCAACTGACCACGGCAGCGGAATATTGCCGCCTGATCATGAAACCTGTCAAGGAGCCGAAAGACTACAAAGAGATTGACTTGCTGGGCCGACAAGCTGAACGCCACGCCCGCATTGGTAAATACAATGATGGCGGCAATGAGGCCGATCTCAATCCCAATATTGAGAAGCGCAACAGCGGAACACGCAAAGCCGCGCAGAAAAATGTATTCAGTGAGGCGCAGGTTGCCAGGCTGAAAGATATTTTCAATGAATCCATGTTCGACTATCAACGTAACTGGTATGAAGCCGGTTTATCGCCAGATTTCCGTATTCGTAACTTTTTAAAATCCCGTCAAGTCGGTGCAACCTACTTTTTCTCATGGGAAGCGCTGCTTGATGCGCTCGACACTGGCCGCAACCAGATGTTTGTTTCCGCCTCCAAAGCGCAGGCGCACCAGTTTAAAAACTATATTGTCGCGGCGGCGCGCCAGGTGGATGTTGATTTGCGCGGTGAGGTGATTATTTTACCCAATGGCGCGGAAATGCACTTTCTCGGCACCAACGCCAGCACCGCACAGGGCCGCCCCGGCAATCTCTATCTGGATGAATATTTTTGGATCCCCGGCTTTCAGAAGTTACGCCGCGCCGCATCGGGTATGGCCTCGCAGAAAAGATACCGCTACACCTATTTTTCTACTCCCTCCAGCACCTCACATGAGGCTTACCCGTTCTGGGCTGGCACGCTGTTTAACAAAGGCAAGGCCAAAGATAAGCGCATTGAAATTGATGTCAGTTATCCACGGCTGGCCGCCGGTCGGCTGTGCGAGGATAAGCAGTACCGCCAGATTGTCACCATTGAAGATGCATTAAAGGGTGGCTGCGACCTGTTTGATATTGATGAATTACGCAATGAAAACAGTGATGAAGATTTTGAAAACCTGTTTATGTGCGGTTTTATTGATGATAACGCCTCCACGTTCAAACTGGCCGAAATGCAGCGCTGTATGGTCGATAGCTGGGAAAAATGGTCAGACGTTAAATTGCTGGCGCTGCGGCCCTTTGGTGATCGGCCGGTATGGATTGGCTACGACCCGGCCAGCACTGGCGATAGCGCCGGTTGTGCGGTGATTGCGCCGCCGGTAGTGGCGGGCGGTAAATTCAGGGTATTAGAGCGCCACCAGTGGAAAGGCATGGATTTTGCCGATCAAGCCAGCAATATCAAAAAGATCACCGAGCGCTATAACGTCACCTATATCGGCATTGATGATACCGGTCTGGGCCGTTCCGTGACGCAATTGGTGCGGCAATTCTTCCCGGCGGTTAACGCTATTCACTACAGCTTAGAGATGAAAGCTGACCTGATTTATAAGGCTAAAAATATTATTCATGGCGGCCGTCTGGAGTTTGATGCGGGCTGCATTGATATTGCCACCGCGTTTATGTCGATCCGCAAAACCATGACCGCCACTGGCCGCAACGCCACCTTTGTCACTGACCGCTCCAAAGACGTCAGCCACGGCGACGTGGCATGGGCCATTATGCACGCCTTATTCCATGAGCCTCTTGAGGGCATTAACAGTAATAACACCAGTGTGATGGAGATATATTAATGAGTAAACGCAACAGGAAAAGTCGCCCGACCAAAGTAACAACAGCCATAGCAGGCAATAGCACCCCACAAGCCGAGGCGTTTACTTTTGACGACCCGATCCCGATGATGGACAGGCGCGATATTCTGGATTATCTGGAATGTGCAGTGATGGATCGCTGGTATGAACCGCCAGTGTCATTTAACGGCCTGGCGAAATCCTTTCGTGCGGCCGTGCATCACAGTTCGCCTATCTACATGAAACGTAATGTATTGGTTAGTCTGTTTGAGCCGCACCGGCTGCTATCCAAGCAGGATTTTAGCCGCTATGCGCTGGATTTTTTGGTATTCGCCAACTCGTTTTTAGAGGCCCGCTATAACCGGCTGGGCGGCATCATGAAACTGGTACCCAGCCCGGTAAAATATACCCGCCGAGGCGTGGATCTGGATACTTACTGGTATGTTTCATCTTATGGCAACCCACACTCATTTGAAGCCAACAGCGTTTTTCACCTGCTAGACCCAGATATTAACCAAGAGGTTTACGGCGTTCCTGAATATCTGGCCTCTTTAAATTCGACCTGGCTTAATGAAGCCGCAACACTCTTTCGCCGCAAATATTACCTGAATGGCAGTCACGCCGGATTTATCCTGTATATGAACGACGCCGCCCATAAACAGGAGGATATCGACGCCTTACGCAAGGCGCTGAAAGAATCCAAAGGGCCGGGCAATTTCCGTAATCTGTTTATGTACGCCCCAGCCGGTAAAAAGGATGGGATACAGGTGATCCCACTGGCAGAAGTGGCCGCCAAAGATGAATTCGCCAGCATTAAGAATGTCACCCGCGACGACCAGTTAGCCATGCAACGGGTACCTCCCCAATTGATGGGGATTTTGCCGAATAATACCGGCGGTTTTGGTGATGTGGAAAAAGCCGCGCGGGTATTTGCCATTAACGAACTGGCACCCCTGCAAGAACGACTGATGGAAATTAATGACTGGGTAGGGGAGGAAGTGGTGAGGTTCCGCCCCTATGAGCTGTTGGTTTCTGCGGGCTAACTAGTTCGGGGATATTTCAGCACTATCTAGCTCTGTGCTGATAGATGATTCATTCTCGATAGGGCTGTGAAGTTCATTGGGCTGGTTGTTGAAGTGTTTAATGAAATTTTCAGCCATAGAGATACTATTTCCTATATATAAGCTCCAGAATGCGAGCGCAAGAAAAAGTAGTGATATAAATATCCAGACTATAATACGACCAAGTTCATTAATTAGAGTTGAGTTTGAATGGAAGATCTCAGGATTAGTTATTATTTCATTGCTGATTATGAATGTATATGCCATTACCAGTACAGCGCAACAGAGAAGATATGAAATAAAATAACCTATCTTTTTTATATTTCTTTTGGTTTTAGATTCGAAACCATCTGCATAGATAGCTAGGTTTTCATTGACTACATAGCAAACTTTTGAATGGCAATTAGCATGTTCAAAAAACAAGATAGATCTTGATGGATGGGTAGAATTTAATAGTAAACTAATTTCATCGAAAGTAGTATTTTGACATTTTGTTAGCCAGAAAAATAACTTTTCAACAAGATATTTATTACATGGTTTTTTTTCATATTCAGCAATTAATTCGATGTCTAATTTGTATTTATCTTTCCACACTGTGTGTCGATAAACAACAAAAGGTACAATAGTTCCTACAAGTACGCCTAAAAGTGAAAGTAGTATTGATGCCATTTTTCACATTCCTTTTAAAATAATAATTACCCAACATTTTATACTAAGTGTTCCCGAACTGCCTGTCACATCCCACGGATTTTACTTTCTGTGACATGTCACAAGGCTCTTGATTTTGTTTCTATGCCATGTCACGTTTTTAAAAGAGCAAGCCGCAACGACCACCTCGAAAATCTGTGATAATTGCTCAAATTGTTTAGTAAGCTGACCACTACAGCCCTGCAAGTTCAAGACGCAACAATCCGCATTATTCTATTCACCTCTTAATCATTATCTAAGCCGTGCCAGCACTGGGTTTTTAACTACTTTCTAACTGCATAAAAACTGAATATTTAGTCACACAAAGTGCGGGCGGGGGGAGCGCACGGAACGGGGTGTGAGTGTTGTATTGTCATATCTGCAATATACATAAAAATCCCCATGAGAAAGTTTATGCCCAGTGCAGTATTATCTACATCAGGATGACACATCTAATAGGCAACAAAAAAGCACCAGACAGTTTTAGCTGTAGGTGCTTTTATGCTCAAAAATGTGAGATATTAAAGGTAAATGCGCGTTAAAATTGTAGGTAATGTTGGAGTAAAACAGAATGATTCATTGATACATTGGATTAAATCAATTACTTGATCTTCTGCTTCTTTAAATTGAATTCTTGGTTGAGTATGCATGGTTATGCCCAAATTACATAATGTGTTAATCATCAGATGTTGATGCTCAACAAATCGAAATGAACCATTTGACGCATTGGTAGACTTCAGATTGGATATTTCAATAGAGGAGTTTATTTTTTTTATTTCCTCTATATATTTATTTGATACTGAAACGTTTCCTTCTCGAGAGTTCGTGAAAATCAAGTTGTACCAATATAAACTATCTATCGAGGATGGAGATATTCTTTCTCGTTTCTTTAGTTCTTCATTTATGTAGTCTTGGAATATTTTTAGATGAGCTATGTGATTGCCAAGAGCTGAGGTTTTAACACTGTTAATATAACTAAATAAGGCTATAAATATGCCACCAAGAGTACTTAATGATATAATTAAAGTTAGTGTTCCATTAATTATAGATAGTGATTCACTATATTTAGATATAGTGCTTTTCATGCAGTCATTAGTGAAACATAAATCAGATGAAAATAGTTTTTCGTCAAAGCCAGTAACTATAAATACTGAAAGACTCAACATTACTCCTAATAAGAGGGTAACGAATATTACAATCGTAAACACGAAAGTATATGGATTGCTTTTTTTGAATTCTCTAATCATAAGTAGGTGCTATAAGTTTAAGTTTAACTCTCAATCTTTTTGCCAAATAAGGGTAAGACTTCTTCAAAATATTCAAGCGTTGATGAGCTAAATTGAATCGTTTCCAATACCAATAAGTGTCTTTTTTACTTATATTATCAGCTATTAATCTTTCTATAATTTTTTTCACTCGAACTCTATCTCTTGGAGAAGGTAGAGGGTCTATTCTTGATAACCTTGCCAGTAAACTTTCGAATTTTATATGGTTTATACGTTTTAACTTGTTAACTCTACCCATACACCGATTATAGTCGTGTCGATAAGAATGGCTATGTCTGTAACGGCCTTCAATTGCTAGTAATTCAAGGTTTTTTACGGCAGCTCTGATCCGTCTTATTTCTTCTGATGGTAGTCTAGGTTCTTTAAAAGATATTCTTAGCCCATGTACAGTTAAAGATTCTGTAGATGAATAACTTACTTTTGTTTTGTTCTCGTTAATAGGCAACTCATTATTAATCAGCATATCTTTAACTAATTGTAATGCATATCCAAAGTCATAGTTAGTTGCTCGAGTTGATATCGTTATATCATCCACAAATCTTGTATAGACAAGATTTTTTCTCTCTAGTTTTTTTACTAAATCACCTTCACTTTCAAATAGGCATAATGACGCCAAATAACTAGATGTTAATGCTCCTTGCACTAATCCGCCATTATGACAGCATATTTTAGTTAGTATATGAGATACTGATTTTGGGAATTTAAAAAAAACCATAAAAATTCTTTTTACAGTATCTTCATGGATATTGTCAAAAAAATTCTTTATATCTAACTTGAGTAAACTGTTGGCTTGACAATGCCTGGCAGCACAAGAGATGTAGTCTTTTCCTATTATTTCTTGCGCATTTAATTGGTTTGGTATTGAGCCGAAAAGATGATCTGGCCATTTAATTACATTCTTATTAGAAAACACCCTCTTATTTAATCTTCGCTGGATCTTTCTTATTGAATAATGAGGGTTATATATATTTCTAATTGAGCCATCAGCTTTGTGCGTAGTCGAGTGAGAGTACTTTTCCTTGTAGTGTAAATTTAATGCGGAATATAATTCTTCCACTGTTATATCTAAACTGCCACACAAGTTCCCAGCAGACGCAATAACGTTTTTTGAAATTTTTACGGGTGAATAAATGGTCAAAAAATACCCTTTATAAAGTAGGGATTGGCCACCCATAATCAAGGGCTTTGTGGAAAGAATGTTACTTACGCCAATAAAACACACTATACAACAGCCATTCTTTCCACGGCCAAAACCCAATGTCACTCACTCTTCGAGGTTGAAGCTGTTTGTGTCCTCCCAATAAGCCCACCAATTAAGATGGACGCCCATAAGAGCATTCTATAGTGTTTTTCATATTGACTGCAGCAAACGAGCGGTACGCTCATGCGAGGTTGATTCTATATCAAATTTTGGTTGTATCAAGTTTTTATGAGATATTTCTTATATCAAGAATAAATTACGGCATATTCTCATCCTTCATTTTGGTTAAATTAATAGCGATTATGCTAATTTTTGTTTAACATCAATCTCTTATACCCCAACGTCTGCCAACACTCCGAATCCCCCTGCAAACAGCAACCAGCTTTATCACCTGGCAACGTATCCCCGCACCGTTTACAGCTACTTTTCCTCAATTCGGCAAGTTGGTTATGCAGTTGCCTATTATCCTGGCGGATCAGGCTGGCTAAATACTCCGTTACCTCATAGGGCTGGCGAGCAATGCGGCGCTGTTCGCATCCATCCAGCACCATAGCCAATTCCTGCGCATCCAAACGCAGAGTAAGAGTACTTATACCTAACTCTTTATCATGCTGGCGCTGGGCGCGTTTACGTTCACTCGCTGTTGTCATTTTTTGTTCCCTTGACCCTTTTCAGCCAGCCCACGAATTGCCGGGCGGGCTAATATGATCCTCTGGCAATCATGAATGGCTCGGCAGAACTCATCACGTTCACAGGGGTGTTCAATCGAAAGCTGTAAATATTGATTCCATGCATCGCCAAGCATTTGAGCAACTCGCTGTTCATCGGCTGACAATGTGCAAAGGGTGTCGGTGTAATTAATATTGGTGACTTTCACGGTTTACTCCCTCTCGTAATTTCGCCACCCGGCTCATGACGCTAAATGCCCGCTGGGCGGTGGTTGGTTGGCACTGATACAAACAACAATCCTCTCTTGCCCGCCAGTTCTGGTCGCCGATGGTCAACGTTGCCCCGCAAGCCAGTGATTGCACCTGCTGTTCGCTGATGGAAAGCCCGATTGACTCGGCAAAATCGCGGATTTTTGTTGCCACAGGTGCCAGCCGTGCGGTTTTTTCGGCTGATGCTTGGCGTGACAAATCCTCGGCTGGCGTCAATGCGTTGGTTTTAACTGTTATTACCGGCGCGCTTTTTATCCTGCGCTGCAAGGCCCGGCGTTCTGCATCGGTGATCGCGGTGAAATCGATTATTTTATGTTCTGATGTTCTGTCTATTGCCTCCTCCGGTTTGCGTGTTTTTTGCTCTAGCGGAGAGTTATTGACAGAACTCCAAGGGACGGCGGGGCCGTCCTGAAAAACATCAAACCCCACGGCAACGGCGGGTTTCACCTTTTGGCGGGCGACAATCTTCCAAGTTTTTAGGCGAGTACAGATGCGCGACGCCTCGCCCAAAAGCGGGGAATAGATACCGAAAATCTTCTCGGTGATTTCGCCGTAGGCGTTGGGCTGTTCATTGTCCTGATAGGCAATGCGCACGGTATATTCTTCGCGGGGAATTAAGACGCCCCCCTGCTGCATGATGTAGGTAGCAAAACAACTGACATCAGCCGCCGACATAACCGCATCCATTGCCGGATCAAGTAATAGCTTTTTCCCTCGCATGGCGGCTACTTTCGCTGCAATGTCTGCGGGGTCGGTTTTCTTATCTATCAGGCGCTGTATGGCTAACTTAAATTCATCTGACTTAATCAGATCATTGAGTAGCTGGTTATTCAGCTTGCGCAGCTCCCGCCAGACAGTCACCGGCGGCGTGCCTATGGGCTGATATTGGCGGATACGGTGACGAGATGCCCAGGCCATAGCAAAACGAGCCGTTTCTTTCAGCGGCTTGCCGGTTTCATGGTCTAGTTCACCGTCCAGTGCGTAACCATCAATATTTTTACTGATGTATTTAGCGATATAGGCGGTGGCGCTGCCTTTCTTCGGATCCAGCCGTTTAGCGGTAAAACGGGCGCTGGTGCGTTTACCTAATTCGGCGCGATCAGTTTTGACAGCGTAGGCACGCATAATTTCGGTGATCGCGTGGCACTCTTGCGGTTTCATAAATAACAATAAGTGCCAGTGCGGTGTGCTGTCATGATGCGGCTCAGCCACACGAAAACCGTAGACGCGCAGATTTTCCCTACCCAATTTTGAAGTAATGTTTCTCCATAACTTGGTGAGATAGGCTTGCGCTTGTGACGGCGTGGTGTAGTTCCATTTCTGGTTAGCGTGGCCGCTTTGGTTGTTGGCGTGGTATTTAGACGGGCAAGTAATGGTATAGAACATACCCACATCATCACGCGACTGAGCAACCAGTTCGATCCCTTTCATGCGTGCCATTAGCTCATGGCGGCGAATAGTCGGATTGCTGATACTGGCATCCACCATTGCCTCTAAAGAAACAGTGTTGCCCTCATCATCAACTAATTCATGTCGTTTAAAAAATTCACGGTTCCGGCGTTTTTGCTCTATCCAGTCGGCCAACGCCTCCTTACTGATGTAAGGTGCGGCACGCTTATGGATCAAGCCAGCGGCGCGCAACTGACTTTCTCGCCAGTCATTACGCAGTCGCCACAATTTACCTTCCCACCAATCCGCATTAATCAGCCGGGCAATAGCAGAATAATAGATTGTGCGATCAACAGGCTTATCTGGCTGGTCGGGCTTCGGCCCCAATTCACGCCAGTGCGACGGCCTGACGCGTAAAGACCACACTTCAAGCGCAATATTGCGATAAATGGTTAATAACTCGGCATCAGTTAAATTGCGAGTTTCTTCGGTGGGCGTGGATACCTCGGTGCAGAACATTTCATTAATGCGGCCAGCAACATCATTCGCCAGCGACTTAACCCGGCGTTTGTTTAGCTCGGCAAGGTGGTTGTAAATTCCCTGAAAATAAGCCATTAACTCAGATTTTCGGCCCTTGCTCACTCCCTGATATTCGCGCACGGCATCCAGACGTAACAATGCATTCTTGCCGGTGCCGGTTAAGAATGCATTGGTATGTTTATCGCCATAATTTTCACGTAACCATCTAATTTTATTTCGAAGATGCGATTTAATAAAAATAGGTTGCTGATCAATACGAGCCTCTACGCCTTGCGGTGAATCCGCCCATTGTTGCTTATCACGCAAATAAATCTCGCGCTCCAGCTCAGCGCGCTCTCTGCGCATTTTAAGTAATGTCTGGTTAGGCTCCCGTAATTCTGTATACCCCAATGCATTCAGCCGCTTCACATAACGAATAACCAGCGGGTGAGATTTTGGTTTTACTACCACTGCGACCGGCGCTAAAGATTGATAACCACCAATCGCAGGGCGCGGGGCATTCCATGAGTGCTCCCATTCAACAACACTGCTGCCTGGATAAAACAGCGGTGGTGTGATGCAACCACTGGAGTGCTCAGCCATTCAACTCCTTAATTTTAGATAATAGGAATCCCGGCGCGATAAATACGCCATAGTTAATAACCCGCTAAAAAGTTATTTATAACAAGTCTTTTGGGATTGAATTTAAATCAACCCATAAATCCAAAGTCGCCTTACGCACAGCTTTTCTTTCGTGATATTCCAACTCTCGAAATTTTCTTTCGTGGCTGTTTTTCTTTATCCCAGCGGCATAATAAATAATACCTTTGGTCTTACCCATGCTTAGTGATTCCAAACGTCGCTCAAATTCTTCATCTGGATCCTTTTTAAATAATTCCTTTATGCGGTCTAAATGCCGCAAGCCTATTTTCTGATTCCATTCCTGCATTACAAGTGGTGATTCATCGGTATTTGTTTGCTCCGTCATTTGCACCTCGTGTGAGAACAATTAATGCGGTTTAAACCTACTGACGTGCATTGCGCGCTACTTCTTTCTTGATATTGGTACGACAGTAGTGATCGCGACTGCTATCTCGCGTTCAGTGTACAACTGATCAATAAAGTCCGTTGCGAGAGCCTGAGCATCAAGCAAGCCGAAAGACTGTTCATTGAGAAATACTTCATAGCGGGTAATGGGATTGATCGCGGTTCTTGGTCGATGAATAATAACAAAGCCACGATAGGTTGATGAATGGCGGCTAATTATAGTTAAGATGTGCATTATATTTCCCTCTAACTATTGGCAACGGCATCTTTCAACATCGCGACCAAATTAACTTCAACTTTGTCACCCGCTTTAATCTTTGGGCGAATAATAATCCGACCATCACGCACCATGCCTCGGCAGGTGGCAAAAGGGATACCGGTCATCGCGGCATATTCTTTAAGAGAAACATAGCCCGTGGGTATGGTGATATTAATGGTGACATTACTCATAACAGCCCCTTATCAATCAGCTTGAATAGCAGCGATGCCACGCAAGTAAACCAGGCGGGCTATGCTGGAAATTAAACGACTTTTTTGCTGCAAGTACTTCTAATTCAGAACGTTTGCCATCAGATAAACGCATTGGTATTGGATTTTTGAAGTAATTCGTTTCGGTAATCATGAGTACTGATCATGTTCAACTTGTTTCATAATGGTGTATTGTGAACCACTAAGTTCATGTGAAAAATATTCTGGTATATAAAAACATACTAGTCAAGAGAATTGGTATGAAAAATGATATAGGCCTGCGTTTGCGGGAAGAGAGGGAAAGACTGGGGTTGAGCCAAGTTGCTATGGGCGATATTGGTGGCGTTAAAAAACTGACTCAGTTGAAGTACGAGAAAGGTGAAAGCTGCCCTGATGCATCTTATCTGGCATTACTCGCTAAATTTGGTTTGGATGTTCAGTATGTGGTAATTGGGGTGCGTTCCGTATCGGCACTGACCGCCGACGAAAGTGAAATGCTTGATCGTTATCGTTCGGCTCCCGTTACTGTTAAGGCCGCAGCTCTCGCTGCATTGGCTGCGGGGAATTCCGTTTCAGAAGCCAGCAAAATAAACATTAGTAGTGGTCGTAGCCATCGTATCGCTGGTAGGGATTACCACGAACATAAAAAATAAAAAAAAAACAGGGGGATAAATGGACACTGAAGTTTCCGGGGAGCGGAATAAGGTGGCTGGTCGTGATTTTTATGAAGAAAATACTAAAATTAACCAATTTATTGGGCGGGATTTGGTCAATATTTCCATACCGTATCTTCCTGACAATGACGGACCATTAGTACCTGCACAGCGGCAACAGTTAAATCAGCTAATAAACGAAATTATAGAGACCGGCCATACCGAGGAGTTTTCAATCTGGCAGAAATTTCAGGCTGAAGTAGGTGTTAGCGGCATCGAAGAAATGACTGTAAGCCATTACCAAACGGCATATAATTATCTTTTAGCTCTACGTGATCGTTATTGTGAAAAAGAGGTGAACAAGTCTTTAATACACTTACTCCTGAAGAATACCCAACAAGAATCGGAAAGGCAGCAGCTTATTCGATATTGTCAAATTCTGTTTGGGTCGGGCCGTTTAACCGAGTTAACGCGCTTACAACTACAACAGGCACTATTGTGGTTGGATGAAAAAAAATATATAGAGGCAACGTATTCTACTGCTACAGAAGAAGCATTTAAAAAACGCCTTTCATGGCTGCAACTATTCCGTTATTACCCCATATTTACTGGCGGAATATTTACAACAGGTTTTTTAATTGGATTTATAATGCTTATTATTGCTAATTAATTTAAACCATGAATTCTTAACTTGATCTCATGGAGTGATTTATTATTTATCATTGGTGATAATGGTTGATGGAAATATATAATCACTAATACTCCTCATTTTTTACTTTATTCACAAACAATGCATTTTCAGACAAATGGTTTGAAGAGAGTAATCTGCCTAATGCTAGTGTAGTCGTTTATCAAAATGATAGTCAGAATAATAAAGTAGGTCGAACAATAATGGCTGTTAATAAATTACCTAGTGGCAAATGGCTTTGCCAATGTTTCCCTTATGGCCGTGATGGAAAACGGATACGCAAACAGTTTGCTACCAAAGGTGAGGCAATCTCATACGAACGTCGCATGATGGTGAATAAGCAGGATTCAGAGCCGGGGGTCAGTGCTGTCACGCTTAATGAATTGGTTGAGCGCTGGTATGAAATGCACGGCAAAACCTTATCATCAGGCGAATCGCGTAAAACTAAACTATTGGCGATTTGTGAGCGAATGGGGGAACCCTTAGCAGCAGATGTCGATAAAAACATGTTTGCTGTTTATCGGGAACGGCGGCTAAATGGTGAATGGCAAGCAAAAGGGCGTACTGTTGTAAAAGAAGCCACTGTTAACCGCGAACAATCATACCTACATGCGGTATTTTCAGAATTAAAACGCCTTGGTGAGTGGGAGGGAAGTAACCCGCTTGATGGTATCCGGCAATTTAGCGAAGGCGATCAAGAGCTGGCCTTTCTGTCCCAAGATGAAATCAAACGGCTTTTAGTCTCCTGTGATGAGTCGGAAAATAAAAGTTTGGGAACTATCGTTCGCCTCTGCTTGGCTACCGGTGCCAGGTGGGGAGAGGCGCAGGATATGAAACAGTCGCAGGTACTACCCAACCGCGTGACGTATATTAATACTAAGGGCAAAAAGAATAGAACTGTACCGATATCAGAAAAGCTGTTTAAGCAGTTACCCAAAAACCGTGGTGCGCTATTTTCTCCATCATATGATGCATTCAAACATGCATTGAAAAGGGCGGCTATTGAGTTACCTAAAGGGCAACGAACGCATGTGCTCAGGCATACCTTTGCCAGTCATTTTATGATGGGTGGCGGAAACATTTTAGTGCTACAACAAATCCTCGGTCACAGCACGATTTTGATGACGATGAGGTACGCACATTTTGCACCGGATCACCTGGATGCGGCCATAGCGTTAAATCCTTATGACAAAATAATTATTGAGTAAAAACGACAATTTTTAGTGGCAGCAAAAGCAAGGCTCGCGCAAATATGGTGAAACATGCTCATGTATAACCTTTTGAAAGAACTTAACTTATTAATTTCAAAAGGGAGTATTAAATTTTTAAAATCCCTCGGCTTATGGCTGTGCGGGTTCAAGTCCCGCCCCGGGCACCATGGAAACAAATCTAAGTAAAACAAAGTAGTATGAGTATGTCGTTAACCGCCGAGAGGCGGTTTTTTTGCGACCCAAATCTTATTTCACCATTGGTTTTCACCATATCCCTGCTCTTTTGTGGCTGTTTCACCATTCAATTTCGTCACTTTATTGCTCTTCTTGTTGCCCGCCGACGACAGGGACAATCGCGACTTTTCTGTCATACCGTGCCGTTTGCGATGCATTTTTATGTCCCGAAATCGCCTGTTTTTCATAGAGGGTTCCGGTGAGATCAGAAACACCTTTCGCCTTCAAATCGTGGAAGGTGAAATTGAAATCCAATTCAGGGTGTGACTCTTTTGCCATTTTCCTGGCTTTACGCCACTGGCTATTAAAAACATCACGGCTATACCGACATCCACCTCTTTGGTGGATGAGATAAATGCTACTTATCCCTGGCTTCAAGGGGAGGGTATCGGCCAACGCAATCGCATTCTGCAATCGTCCGGTCCAGGCCTTAATTTGTTTTACTCCCGTTTTTCCCTGCCTGATATATAGCCCCGCGTCTTTAATTTGGTCACGGCGTAACGCAAGCACGTCAGCTTGTCTTGTGAGATACAGATAGGCTATTTCCATGGCGATGCGGACAATGTTAGAGGCGGCAAAATAGACTGCACTATATTCTTCATCAGTAATATAGCGCTCTCTACTGAGCTTCTTAAACTGCTTTACACCAGTGCAAGGATTCAATTTTACTTTTCCGCGCTCGTATCCCCAGCGGAAGACTCTCGACATGAAAGATTTTTCTCTGTTGGCTTGAATCCGACTTGTTATCCCCCGTTCATCCATATACGTTCGAATATGCTCGGGCTTTATACTGTTGGATGACATTTTTCCAAATACAGCGATTATTTTTGAGGAGTGTTTGCGATAGTCTTTTTGTGTTTCACTCGCCAAATCACAGAAATCGCCGGACACCAAAAACTCTTTAATGAGACCAGTAAATGTCGTGTCACTTTTCTGGCCGACCATTAATCTCTCGTAGGCCATCCATACCTAGGCATGGCTGGATCCAAAGCTGCAAAGTCGGATTGTTCCACCATCGATGGCCCTGAACTCATAGGCTGACCTGCCTTTTCGAACACAAGGCGGCATCCAGTTGTCAGCGGGGTCTTTGCGTGGGCGAGCCATAATCAGGTTGTTCATCAGACTCCACCTGAATGAGCTGACGCGATGACAGTGGGTCCCCAGGGGGTGCTGGGTCAAGCATCTTTCCGCATGATAAAAAAATGCCATTTTCGTGTAAGCATTCGCATTGTTTTCTCGGTTGAACAAACTCGGTGATCTCTTCTAATTCAATACGAGTTAATAATTTCCTATTCAGACGCTGTAGACGCAATGCTGAATAGGTTCACCCATCAAAGCGATGAACCTGCTTGCTCATCAACGTATTACGCTAACATTTTCCAGCGTTACCTGACTTTCAGGCTTATCATTTACCTGATGGGCAACCGGGACAAATATGTTTATATCTTTCAGCCAGGCTTCTTTGCTACTGCTATCGGGCTGATATTTCTGTGTTTGAGTACATTCAGCTAACAGATATTTCCCGCTAAACGCAGGTGAAAGGTTATGAGCATATCCCTCTCTTGTTACCTCGCAACGTAAGATTCCTGAAGAAGACGCTTGCTTATTGGAATCAATATCGTCCCTGTGTGCCATACGTTATAATTATGGATTTTAAATACTACAAAGGAGCAGTATGATGCGATCAGCTATTTTAACTTTCTTAATACGAATATTCTGATAGCTCTCTATTACGAAATGGCTATTTTTGCTATTATTTTTTCATCTCTAATAACAAAAATGATTTTTCATTTAATAAGAAAAGATAAATAACTTAAACAGGAATAACTATTTTTGGCAATATGTTCCAGCGTCAGATTGACAATCCATTCACCATCGCCGTCAGTAAAGCCTAACAACTGGCGGCGCTCATATTTAACCATTTACCCGTTATTAATTTAAAATTACTTAAGTGTTATTATTAAAATAACGATAGCATTTTAATTAAAAACAAGGAAAAAATTTATTTTCATTACTTTGATTTTAGTCTTGTAATACTATTTTTTGCGGATACAGGAGGGAATTGCACATGCATCGGGTTATCTCAACGAGATAATAACTAGTTGCTACCCCATGTAGGTGTTCATCGGTAATATCATTGAAGACTAAATCATTGACTGGGTAGTGTAACTGTTGAGTGGAGGGGGGAATCTATGTTAATCAGGTGTAAAACGAAGCCCGCGTAAATGTGCGGGCTTCTGATCGTGTGAGTTACTTTGATCGCTCAGACAGACAGTTGGTTAATTATTAGCCTTGATTTAAGAGATCGCTATTATTTTCCTGGTTCTCCGCCATCATATTTCCGGTATAGTTTCTAACTTCCCGCAAACGGAGGTTCTTTTCTTAAAATTTTATCAATGACATTTAACACGCCTGAATCATTATTCGAGTCGGCCTGATATTTCGCTATTTTTTTAATATGTTCTGGCGCATTTGCCATAGCAAATCCATACCCGGCATATTGCAACATCTCAACATCGTTGCCACCATCACCAAAAGTCACCACTTCTTCATCTTTCACCCCCCATATATCCTGGAGTAATTTAATACCATTGGCCTTATGTACACCAGGTATGATTAGGTCAACAGAACCATGACCACTGGACACTGGGGTTACAATATCGCCCAATTCAGCCTCAATGAATGTCATAAAGTCAGCCAATTCTTCATCGGGCAAACTGATTGCGAACTTGAATGCGGGTTCTTCGATTTGATTGAAGTTATCAATAATTTTAAGTCGATGGTAATATTTGCTCATGGTGGTGTAGAAAGCATTATCAGATGAACTGAGCATACAAGCACCATTCTTGCCACAAACAATAATATCAAGATGAGGTAGTGGTAAGATTGTTTTTAGAACTTTGTCACAGTTTTCATCTGATAGTGCTCCGCAGAAAATTTCTGTATTTTCATTGCTAACGTAGGCACCGTTTTCAGCGACAAATGCGATTTCATTAGCGATATCGGGAAAGAAGGAGATGAGCTGGTAATATTGGTTGCCACTGGCAACAACAAATTTTATTCCATTATCTTTTAATTGTGCATATTGAGCGCTAAACCGTTTCCTATCAAAATTCATCTGGTCGTTAAGAAAGGTTCCATCCATATCAACTGCAACGATTTTAATACTCATTTTGTTTCCCTCTTTAACATATTGAAGATAGTAGTTTGATAGAAAATATCTTAACGCTATTTATCTAAAAAAAAGCTAGCAAAATTTTGCTAGCTGGTAAAGTTACCATACTCAGTCACAAATTTTATCTTTAGATGAATCTTCACAAATATGTTTACGCTGTATTAATTTTTGATGCGGTTATTCCTCGTTGATATATTTCAGCCTAAATGCCCCGACCGCAATAACGAGGAATGTCAGTGCCATAATGGCGAATGCGGTGTAAAGATCAGTTAAGTGGGCAATAAAACCAATCAGCGCTGGCCCGCCCAGCACGCCGAAGTAACCTAGTGTTGCAACCATGGCAACGGACATATTTACCGGCATCACTTTTTCCTGGCCCGCCAGGGTTATCAGTACCGGAACAATGTTTGCAGCCCCAACTCCAACTAGCGCGAAACCAAGCAATGTGAATTTCCAGTCGGGGATAATGACCGCAACCGCATAACCGATCATGGCGATGATACTGCTGAGAACCAGTACGCGTTTACGTCCCAAAAGGCTGACAACTTTATCGCCAGTGAAACGCATGATTGACATCGTTCCACCAAAAATTGCGAATCCCCAACCTGCATGTGTTATATCAAGGCCTCGATCATTAGTGAGAAAAACGCCGCTCCAATCTAATACTGCACCTTCCGCCATAAAACAAATCATGCACATTAATGCCATTAACACGAGTCGGAAATTGGGCTTTGGTTTTGTTATCGCTTGCTCAGTAGGTTCTTTATGATCACCAAAGGGGATTAATTCATTAAAAACCGTCACGGTAATAATAGCGATTACTGCAATGGCAATGAATGTCACGGCAAGAGGCATCAAACCAAGCGTAAATAATATTGCACCACCACCTGCTCCTGCAATTGAACCAACACTGAACAAACAATGAAAACCTGACATAAGTGGTTTATCAGATGATTGTTCAACCAGCGAGCCTTGGACATTGACTGCAACATCTGCCAGACCGATTCCGGCGCCAAAGAAAAATAGGCATAAAGCCATCACAGGGAATTGATCAATGATTGCCAGAGTAGGCAGGAATATACAGGCTAGGGCGATGCCTAATAGCATGATATTTCTACAACCAAAACGGCCGATGAGTTTCCCGGAAAACAGCATGGCAAGTAGAGAGCCAGTTCCCAAACAAAGCAACAGTAATCCTAACGAGCCAGCATCAAAATGCAGACGATTTTGTGCATAGGGTACCAATGAAGCCCAAAGGCCCATTGCAAATCCTGCGACAAAGAATATTGCCCGCGTGGCGGAGCGTTTAGCATAAGTATCCAGAGTGGCATCAAGTGTAGAGCTAGACATTCAGTAGTTACCTTTCTCTGGTGAGTGGTCGCGAAATCGAATTTGTTAGCAATGTAAAACTACTTACTAAAAGACTTATATTAAGTAATAAAATATAATGACGACGTTCAAGAAGTCAAGAACATTCTTGCCGTGGAAGGTGTTTATTTATAGGTGTTAAATAGGGGATAGAATGCGAGCGTTGAAATGAGATTTTTAGTGCTAAGGCAGGGCTTTAACATCATTTACTTGGGTAAGTTAGCTATCAAAGACTCTAAAATTATTATAGGCGTCGAGGGTATATTCTGATATGCCTTTATGATAATCAGATTTTATACAATCGCGATAGACAAATTGCGGAATATGTTTGTTATCAAATCTTTTTAATAACTCAATAGCTAGTGCATCAATACATGGTTGATCGATGTTATTACCTGATACAGCTATGGTGACCGGATTAATAATAACAATTAAAGATGAAGTGACATGCAGAAGCCTTTCAAACTCGGAGGTATGATGAGAGTTAGTATTCTTTCCATTGGTTAAATTATTATAGAAGGGCAGTTTTGATACCTCCCCCGCGAATTGGCTAGCCCCACGTAGCATTTTTCCGGAAATAACCATGCCACAACCTGCGCAATGTCTCGGGGGCATGAATATGTAAGCGACTGGATCATTTGTACCTCGGCAATAATTTCGGTAGAAGCCAAATGCAGTGTAATTCATATCATTGCCCACTTGAACAAAAATACCCAATTGGGTATTTAGCTGCTCAGCAATATCCAGTCCTTCTAAGTGAGTAATATCACAAGTTAGGACTTTCCCATCGACCACAACACCAGGAAGACCAAGGCCTAATGCTTTGATATTAGGATATTTATCTATTATCTCTTTAATATGCTTAATTAATATCTCTACAGTCAGATTATTATAAATTTCATTATATTCTTGAATTTTTTTGCCATCGGCCGAGGTGAGAAAAGACGAAATAACGCCGCTGTCATTTGTACCCTCGGCATAGACACTTAATACACTAAAGTAATTTGGATTATATATATAGCGTTTGGCTGGCCGACCACCGCGCGATTCATCGAGAGATTCCTCTATAACCTCTCCCTCAGCGCATAATTCATTCAGTATCGTGCCACAGGTTGCCAAACTTAACCCAGTTTGAGCGGATATATCGCTTTTCGTTGCAGATATCAGTGATTTTAATGTGCCAGTTACCAGCATGATATTTTTTTTCTTCATCTGTCTGGTAGTGTTAATCAGCACTGTTGTCATTTTTTTCACCCATAATTTAACTGGAAGAAATATAACATGTTCGTATTTATGAATAAATAATTATCATGGTCTTCGCCGGATGTTACAGTGTTTAAAATGAGAGATAAACCCCTGGTGCTTGTCGAGAGATATTGACAACATTAGGTTTAAGTTAACTGAGATGGATGAGAATAATATATGGCGAGTAAAAAAAGAGGGATGGGCTACATCGCCATCATGGTCGATGATTATGATAAAGCGATTGAATATTATACTGAAAAATTGGGTTTCTTTTTGAGGGAAGACGAGCCGCAGCCAGGGAAGCGCTGGGTATCGATTTCACCCACAGAAGATAGTGAGTGTCGTTTATTGTTGGCTCGTGCATCTAATGAAAATCAAGTGACATTTATTGGCAATCAATGTGGCGGACGAGTATTCCTTTTTCTTGAGACCGAAGATTTCTGGCGTGATTATCAATTAATGAAATCGAAAGGAGTAACATTCTGTGAGGAACCGCGCAAAGAAGCCTATGGCATGGTCGTGGTGTTTGAAGATATCTACGGCAACCGCTGGGATCTTTACCAAAAATAGCACTATATTGCCTATCAGCGGGTAAAGCCCACATTATGCGGGCTGTAACCAAACACTGACTAAAACCCTGATATTGGCAAATGGTACATTAATGGCTAAATCTGACACCACTGATTGTATGTGCTAAGCCAAATATTGGTATAAGCGAAAGCGTAAAAATTTCGAAAATATAGCAGCACTTATCCCGATATTTATCAGTAGGCCGTCATATTTGTCTTCCCCAAAGCAGCACTCGGTATGATAGGAATATAGCTATGATAAAGATTATCTCGGTGAGAAATCATCCAGAATATAAAGATAAAGCTATCCACTACTTTCAAAGTAAGTGGGCTACAGAAGAGACCAAAATGCTTTATCAAGATAGCATTACGCATTGTATTGGTGCAAAAAAGCCGTTGCCGCAATGGTATTTGATGGAGCTCAATGCGGAAATTATTGGCTGTGTGGGGTTAATTACTAATGATTTTATCAGCCGGATGGATCTGTACCCTTGGCTGTGTGCGCTCTATATTGAAGAGAACTTTCGTGGCCATGCTTATGGTGAGTTGCTGATAAAGCACTTGGCGGAAGAGGCCAAAAGTATCGGTTTCGACGAATTACATTTATGTACTGACCATATTGGTTTCTATGAAAGATATGGTTTTATTTTTACCGGGATGGGCTATCACCCATGGGGTGAGTCTTCACGAATTTATTCTCTGTCACTGATTTAATTGGAGTAGTGAAAAGAGCGAAGGAGATTGCTGTGAGTATAAATAAGGTTACATTGCAACGGGTCTATGATGTTGAACCACCTTATCAGGCCAATACTTTCTTGGTTGACCGTTTATGGCCGCGTGGGATCAGTAAGGCGCGTCTGGAGGGGGTTGTATGGCTAAAAGAGGTCGCACCGGATAACGCGTTGCGGCAATGGTTCCATCAGCATTTGGATTGGCCAGAATTTGTCATACGCTATCGGGCCCAGCTCAATAACTCTACGGCTTGGGAACCTTTGCTTGCGGTGTTGAAGCAACAGCCAATCACGTTGTTATATGGCAGTCGTGATGAGCAAAATAATCAAGCAGTCGTTTTACGCGATTTTCTTCTCAGTAAACTGTAGTCCTTTAACTTTACTCACTATTATTGAATCAATCGGTAGTGTACGTTTCATTATTCAATAGTGGTTTGATATTAATCTTAGCCGTATTCGCGTAAAATTCAGCCCGTAAGTTTGTTTATCAAGCTACGGGCTGAATGTATTCTTTAACCTACTGGCTTTTGTTCATACAAATCAGAGGTGGCACTGCTTTAGTTCCACTTTCTTTGACAGGCATATTTCTGTGTTCTGCTGCAACTTCTCGGGCGCGTTTACGCAAACTAAACCAGCCAACGACTAACAATACGGCAATGACAGGTAAAGTCGCAACGGTCCAGGTACCATTCGGATAATCTAACGCCATCATGATTAATACACCGGCCAGGAAAAATAGGGTTAGCCAGGATGTCACGGGAGCACCAGGCATTTTAAAGGCGACGGGTTTGGCCGTGCCGTTCTTTATCGCCTGACGTAATTTCATCTGACACACAATAATGAATGCCCATGAGCTAATAATCCCTAGCGACGCAATATTCAAAACAATCTCAAATACCTGTGATGGGACGAGAAAGTTGAGCACTACACCAAAAACATAGATGCCGACAGTGACCAGTATCCCGGCATAAGGGACCGATTGGGGGCTCATTTTGGACATGAATTTTGGTGCTGAACCGCCCATCGATAATGAACGTAGAATGCGGCCTGTAGAATACAGCCCCGAGTTCAGGCTGGAAAGAGCGGCGGATAGCACCACGATATTCATGATCGTTCCAATATAAGGAACGCCTAAGTTACTGAAGAATGTCACAAAGGGGCTTTGACCCGCCTGATAGGCATTCCAGGGCAATAAACATACCAACAGAACCACTGAGCCGACATAAAACAGGCCAATACGTAGAATCACACTATTGATCGCTTTGGGTAGCATTTTTTCTGGGTCTTTGCACTCGCCAGCTGCGGTGCCAATTAACTCAATACCTGCAAAAGCAAATATAACTCCCTGAACTAATACCAGTGCGGGAAGTAACCCGTGGGGGAAGAATCCACCATTATCTGTGATCAGATGCATACCGGACGAGTGTTCACCTACACTTTGGCCGGTTCCAAGAAAGATAACCCCGACGATCAGAAATATGGAGATGGCGGCCACTTTAATCAATGCGAACCAGAATTCCATCTCCGCAAACCATTTAACGCCAATCATATTCATGGTGGCGACAATTGAAAGTGCGCCTAACGCAAACAGCCATTGGGGTACATCAGAGAAGGTTCCCCAATAATGCATATAGAGAGCAACGGCGGTAATATCGACGATTCCTGTCATTGCCCAGTTGAGAAAATACATCCATCCAGCAACATAGGATGCCTTTTCGCCGAGAAACTCGCGAGCATAAGAGACAAAACTACCACTGGAGGGGCGGTGTAAAATCAGTTCGCCGAGGGCTCTGAGAATGAAAAATGAGAAAACCCCGCATACCAAATAAACCAATGCTAATGCTGGGCCTGCCATTTGCAAACGAGCACCGGTACCTAAAAATAGGCCGGTACCAATAGAACCGCCGATCGCTATCATTTGTATATGACGTCGGCCCATACTTTTGTGATAGCCAGTATCATGAGAATCTAACCAGCGTTTTTTTGCGTCGTGATGGGTTTCTGCAGAGTGCTTTCCTGACATCATAGACATTCCCTATTTTCCTGTCTGTTGTGCAATCATCGTGAATGTATTACTGCAACCGATTGCTAAAGGTTAATGCATAAATAGCGTCTTAGCGCCTTCACTTGTTATGGCTTTGATCATTACTCTTGAATTATGGGAGGGCATGCTATCGTTTCTATCGTGATGAGGCAAAAAAATATTCACTTATAAATTATTTTTTTTGCGGTATTAACGAAGTCACTAATTGAATGGCTAAGGTTAATGTATAATCACACCACATGCTTCTACATTAATACATTTAGTGTGACTATTGATTGTTTTTAGAACAACTCGTAACCGGTTGTTATGTAGGTGAATGCGGAGAGTTTGTTTTTTTACTATAAATCAATTCTGACTATTTTCTATCGATACTATTTTTAGCCTGACTTTATATTTTATTACTATCATTTTAGATTAAATTGCAGTTGATCTTAATTATTTTAATTAGAAGAAAACTTTTATGCAGATATTCTTTTTATATGCATGGTTTGTCTTTTTGGCACAAAAAGCATACTTTGATATCGGGTCTATAGATGTTTTAATTATGATCAATATAAAGGGTTGCCAATAAGATATTACTCCAGGTATTGATAGCATACTGAGTTGAAACTGGGGGGGCTGCTAAGCTATAGCATTTAAAGCCATGAGTAGACTGGCTGTCGTAAGCGAGCGATTTCATGCATGCAAAGTGTTTATACCTAAATAAAGACTTTAATCTAACCGTCTTTAACTAAAAAAGCATAACAGAGAAACTTGATTACATTCGGATTTTTTAATTACAAAACACCGAGTTAAGTTAATTAAAATAAACCTGTCGAGAGGCTCTCAAATGCAATAAGTATATCACTATCGCTTGTTCTTTTACTCTGAGTGGAGTGGTATCTTGAGGTTGAGCATTTACATTTTATGTTTTTATTGTTGATGTTAATAATAACTTTTAGCGACAGGTTAATCGATTACTTCCTTAAATAGGTCTGTGATAAATATCGAATATCATTAGCTGATCATAACATTCAATACGTTACCTCTTGTTCCTTAGGTACTACCCAACAGTAGGTCTAAAATGAAAAAAACAAATCAGGACATCACTCTTGCTTCCGACGAAGAGATCGATATGGCAGATAAATTTTCCATCAAAACGTTGATTACCAACGTGAACAAAATGAATATAAACACTATGCCAATGGCATTATTTATGACCATTTCGGCTATTGTGTTTATTTCGGCTTATGCCAGTTATCTACCCAAAAATATGATTGGTGGCTTGGCTGTTATTATGACGATGGGTTTTGTATTATCCCATATTGGTCGCCATATTCCAGTATTAAAAGACATAGGTGGCCCAGCTATATTGTGTCTGATGGTGCCATCAGTGTTGGTCTACTTTGGTATTTTCCAAACCAATACGTTAGATACGGTTCACTTGCTGATGAAGGAGGCGAACTTACTCTATTTTGTCATCGCCAGTCTGGTCGTTGGCAGTATTCTTGGCATGAATCGCGTGGTGCTCATTCAGGGTATGACACGTATGTTTATCCCACTGGTAGTGGGAACCATCACTGCCGTCGCTACCGGATTATTGGTGGGTAAGTTATTCGGTTTCTCCCTTTATCACACTTTTTTCTTTATTATTGTGCCGATTATCGGTGGTGGCATTGGTGAAGGTATCTTGCCGTTATCTTTGGCTTATTCGGCGATTCTTGGGCAAGCACCTGACGTTTATGTTGCCCAGTTGGCTCCAGCGGCAGTGGTCGGAAACATTTTTGCTATTATTTGTGCCGGTGTGCTGGCACGTATCGGTATGCGGCGCAAAGATCTGAATGGCGAAGGGATGTTAATTCGTTCAGCGCAAGACAATGCGGTGTTTACCTCGCAAGAAGGGCCAAAACAGGCTGATTTTCAGTTAATGGGCGGCGGGTTATTAATGACCTGTGCATTCTTCATTGTAGGTGGGTTATTTGAAAAGGTTGTGCATATTCCTGGCCCGGTACTCATGATTTTGATTGCCGTGATGTGCAAATACGCGCAGGTTATTCCGTCAAAAATGGAGCAGGGCGCACACAGCTGGTATAAATTTGTTTCTACTACCTTGGTCTGGCCTTTAATGATTGGTCTGGGGATGTTGTATGTTCCGTTAGAAAGTGTTGTCGCCGTATTCTCCGTTGGCTATGTCGTGGTCTGTGGATCTGTTGTTTTATCAATGGCGGCCATCAGTTTCATTATTGCTCCCTATCTAAATATGTATCCCGTGGAGGCCTCCATTGTGACCAGTTGCCACAGCGGGCTCGGTGGGACAGGGGATGTTGCTATTCTTTCCGCCTCAAACCGGATGTCATTAATGCCATTTGCCCAGATAGCCACCCGTATTGGCGGTGCATCCACGGTAATTGGTGCCACATTGTTATTAGGTTGGATAATTTAAAGCTGTTAGTTTGGATAATTTAAACCAACAATTTGAGTGATAGCATAACAAACGGCATCTTTTATCGGATGCCGTTTGTTATTGAAAATTGAGTTCTTCTTGGTGTTCATGCTATTGGCAATACTGTTTTAATACCTCCTGCTGGCTGGGCAAGAGTTTATAGAGATAAACCGGCCGGCCGGTGGCGCCATACAGAACTTTAGTGCTAAGAACTTCAGTATCGGAAAGGTAAATTAAATATTTACGGCAAGAAACGCGTGAAATACCAATAGCATTTGCCATCTGCTCTGTCGAAAACTCCCCATCTTGTACTTCCAGAATCCATTCACATACCGTTCGTAGTGTTTGCGCTGTTAGCCCTTTGGGTAATTTTTTGCGCTCGATCGGAGCGGCATTACTGCGCCGTAATAAGGAATCGACATCTTCTTGTGCGCAATATTCGCGTTGCCCCAGCAAACTCTGTTTTTCACGATAAGTCGACAGTGCTTCTTCAAAACGTGAGAATTGGAACGGCTTAATTAAGTAATCTACTACCCCGTATTGCAGTGCTTTTTTGATGGTATTCACATCAGTTGCAGATGAAATAACAATAACATCAGTATGCTCACTAAATTCACGTAGAACTGGCAGCAAGTCTAATCCATTGTCTTGGCGCATGAATACATCTAACAGGACCAGGTGAATCGGCTGTTCCGCTGCCATCACGTGCTCCCGGGCCTGCTGTAAACTGGAGACTGAGCCGCAGCAGTTGAAGCCCGCCACTTGACTCAGATAACACTTGTTCAGCTCAGCTACCATTGCATCATCATCTACTATTAATACATTAATCATGATTTACCGCGCTGATGTTGTTTGAATAATTGTCACTGGAGGTCATATTATTTGAGGTTACATCGTAGGGAAGGTTGATAAAGAATTGGGTAAAAACACCCGCTTCTGAATCGAACTCAATATTGCCGCCAATACTTTCCAGGCTCTGGCGAACCAGGCTCAAACCGATGCCGTGTTCATTTCCTTTGGTGGAAAAACCGTTATCAAAAATACTGTCTTGCAACTCGGTTGCAATACCCGGCCCATCATCACTGACAACGCAATGTACACGGCCATTTTGATAATGGAAGCTGACATTAATTTCTCGTTGAGACTGGTTGCCAATGGCCTCCATGGCATTCTCAATCAGATTGCCCAAAACTGTAATTAAGGTAGTCGTTATTTGCTCATTATCGGTATCGGGCAACAAGCTATCGTCACTGATGGATAACGTGATGCCCAAATCGCGTGCCCGGTTAATTTTCCCCAGCAGGAAACCGGCAATGACTGGAGATTTTACTTTGCGCAGTAGAGAGCCAATTTCCGCCTGATAATTATTCGATGTTTTAACAATATAATCTTCAAGTTGCTGATAATACTTCATATGCAATAAACCTAAAATCACATGGAGTTTATTCATAAACTCGTGCGACTGTGCTCGTAAGGCATCGGCATAATGCACCATGCCGGTGAGGCGTTGCATCAATTGACTCACTTCGGTTTTATCGCGGAAAGTGGCGATTGCGCCAATAATATCGCCTTTTACCATTACGGGAACAGTATTGGTCAGTAATATGCTGCCATTAAAGTTTATTTCTTCATCGCGCCGGGCAATCCCGGTTTCCAAGACCTGCTCTAAATACAAACGCACTGGCCAATACTTGCTGGCGCTGCTGAGTAATAAATTCTCCATCGGCCCACTTTGTTTAAATAAGCGCTTCGCCTCATGGTTTACCACGGTAATGCGCGAGTTGGCATCAACTGCGATAACGCCTTCTTTAATGGATTGCAGCATGGCGTTACGCTGTTCAAATAAGTTGGAGATCTCGTAGGGTTCAAAACCCAACATAATTCTTTTCAGTGCTTTGACTAAAAACCAGGTGCCGAGTGATCCAATTAGCGCTCCAAATAATATGGTCCAGGGAATAGTCCAACGGGTTTCACTGACAACCGAGTCAATGCTGGTAAGAGAAATCCCAATCGCGACAACACCTATTTGTTTGCCGTGAGGTTCATAAACAGGAATAAAAATACGTAATGCTCTTTCCAGTACACCTCGGTTTATCGCGCTGTTTTCTTTGCCTTGTAGCGCAGGTTCTAAATCATTGCCGATAAAATGTTGTCCGATCATCTCTGGATTAGGATGTGAATAACGTATGCCGTTCATATCAGTCACAACAATAAATAGCAGGTTATTCGCTTGCTGAACTTGACTGGTATAGGGCTGAATTTGTTTCCCGGCTTCAGGATCAGTTAATCCGTGAATGATGGTGGGCGAAAAAGAGAGCGATCGGGCGACGGCAACGGCTTTGTCTTGCAAACCCTCTTGTGCCATCTTGCTAAGTTGAACGAAGAACAGCGTGTGAACCACCAATAACACGGAGATAATCACCGCAGAAACCATGAGGGTGATAGATGTACTGAGTCGTAACGGCACTTTTTGCTTTCCAGCCGTTGTTGCATTGTTCATGTCATGCTCCAGAAACACCGGCCTGTGTGATCCTCAGACATCCAGATTGATAAGATGGGTGTTATATCAATAGTTGCAAACAAAAAAGATACAAATGAAGTTGCCCTGTAGTTTACGCCGTTTATTTATTAGGACGCTAAGACTTGGGGTTACTTTAGCTACATAACGATTTATATAGTTATCAAATATCCCTCCTCTGCGGGACTGCCTGTATGGCGAGAGGAGGTGCAGGCTATTTATCGATCAATCAGATTGACGCAGGGTCGGGGCGATAATCAATTCAATCTCTTTAGTGGCTAGTTCTTCATGGGCTGTAGACGCCAAACCGGTATCAGTAATCACGGCATCAAAGTCAGTAAGAGGTAAGGCTAAATAAGTGGCAATCTTGCCGTATTTTGATGCGTCAGCCAGTAGCACGCGCTTGCTGCTAACCTCACTAACTGCCCGTTTCACCACAACTTTGTCTTCATCCGGTGTGGAAATGCCGCGAGGCCCCCAGCAGGATGCTGAAATAAAGGCGATATCAATGGATAAATTTCGTAGCGCACGGGCGGCGGCATCACCGACACAAGAACGGTTTTCGCGACACAATGTGCCACCTGAATGGATCATTTTACATTGGCAGGATTCAATCAAAAAATTAGCGATGACAAAGTCATTGGTGACCACCAATAAATCATCCCTGGCTTCCAGTTGCCGTGCCAGCGCCAGTGTGGTGGTTCCGGCATCAAGATAAATACAGCTATTACGTGGAATATGCAGCGCTGCCGCCATACCAATGGCGTTTTTTTGGCTGCTGTACATGAGTGTTTTATCTTGATGGGAGGGCTCAGCAGCCAGGCGTTCAGTCGAACGAACCCCGCCCGAAACGGATAACACTGCACCTTGTTCTTCCAGTTTTTGCACGTCACGACGAATAGTCATGTGCGATACACCTAAACGTTCAGTCAGCTCAGCAATACTGACGACGCCACGCTCGGCAACCAGTGCCAGTATCTGTTGGTGACGTTCAACGGGAATCACGTTCGCTCCTTATTCAGTTTGTTCATTACATGGCAATGGTAATTAATGTGATTATACGTCAGTGATTAGAAAATATTTCTCATTTTTTAACGCTAAGAATCACTAATTTATTCATTTTATTCGTTAGGATGTCTGCGTAAGCCTCAATATTGATGTTAATTCATGTGATTTATGGGTTTGTTGTGTTAATTATTGTGATGTAGTTCGCAATAATACGGCGACACTCTGGCTACCCTTAACATAATGAATCAAATTATCACCAAAATTAACACGGAGGGGTTATGACTCACACTAAAATGCTATCAGCATATGTCATGGAATCTGGCTTGATAAAAGAACAGGAGAGTATCTGATGCGATTAGGCGTTATTGCAGATGATTTCACCGGTGCCACAGATATTGCCAGTTTTTTGGTGGAAAATGGCATGTCGACGGTGCAAGTCACTGGCATACCTCAAACGGATTATCAGGTGCAGGCAGACGCTATAGTGATCAGCCTAAAATCGCGCTCTGGTTCAGCCGAGAAGGCCGTGGCAGATTCTTTAGCGGCTTTGGCATGGTTACAACACCAGGGCTGCACACAATTCTATTTTAAATACTGTTCGACATTTGATAGCACTGCGCAAGGTAACATTGGCCCAGTGACTGATGCCTTAATGGATGCTCTTGCTCAGCAACAAACTGTCATCTGCCCCGCGCTACCCATTAATGGGCGCACAGTATATCAAGGGTATTTATTTGTTATGGGGCAATTATTGTCTGAATCAGGGATGCGCCATCATCCGGTGACCCCGATGGCTGACAGTAACCTCCTGCGCTTGATGGATGCGCAGAGTCGTGGGCGCAGTGGTTTGATCAACAGCGCCATGATGGATCAAGGTGTTGATGCGGTAAAATCACATTTGCGCAGTCTGAAAGATGAAGGCATTCGCTATGTGGTACTGGATACCTTAAACGACGACCACTTACTGACACAGGCTGAAGCGGTGCGCGATATGGTGTTGGTGACGGGGGGCTCTGGTTTGGCTATCGGCCTGGCGCAGCAGTGGATGAAAGGCGTTCAGCATCACTTACCTGCCACGTTAACCGGTGCCCCGCAAGGCAAGTTATGTGTTGTGTTATCCGGTTCTTGTTCAGCAATGACCAATCGGCAGGTCGCTCGATATGTTCAACAGGCTCCAGCCCAGTCAATTGATATAACCCGTTGTCTAAATGAACCTGAATCCTATGCCAAAGAGCTCTGTACCTGGGTGATGGAGAATATCTCTGGGCCGTTGGCTCCGTTACTGTACGCCACATCTGAACCTGAGGTCATACAAAGTATCCAGCGGCAGTGGGGTGCGGCTGCCAGTAGTGAGGCGGTTGAACATCTGTTCGGGACTTTAGCACCGAGTTTGCAACTGCAAGGTGTCCAACGTTTCATCGTGGCCGGCGGCGAAACCTCCGGTATGGTCGCCCAATCATTAGGTATCCAAGCTTTTCATATTGGGCCAGCCATCTCACCTGGGGTTCCTTGGGTAAAATCGACCGACCACCCCATTTCATTAGCGTTGAAGTCGGGTAATTTTGGTGATGAAAACTTTTTTGCCAGAGCACAAACGGAGTTCGCAGTATGAATGAGCAGCAGGCGCGGGAAGATATGGTCAAGTTGGGGGCCTCCTTTTTCCAGCGAGGTTACGCCACCGGCTCAGCGGGAAATCTGTCACTGAAACTGGCGGACGGCACATTATTAGCGACGCCAACGGGCTCCTGCTTAGGTGAGTTAAATGCTGAACGGCTATCAAAGGTCAGTTTAGAGGGGGAATGGATTTCGGGTGATAAACCCTCAAAAGAGATCAGTTTTCATCGTGCAATCTATCTTAATAATTCTGAGTGTGAAGCCGTCGTTCACTTGCATTGCCTTTATTTAACAGCACTTTCTTGCTTGCGAGGTCTTGATTGTCGTAATGCCATTAAGCCCTTTACACCTTATGTGGTGATGCGGGTCGGCGATGTTCCTGTGGTGCCATATTACCGTCCGGGAGACACTCGGTTAGGGGAGGCGTTGGCAAAGTTGGCTCCGCAGTATCGTGCTTTTTTACTGGCAAATCACGGCCCGGTCGTCGTGGGGAAAAGTTTGCGAGAAGCGGCAGACAATATGGAAGAGTTAGAGGAAACTGCACGCCTGATATTTACACTGGGTGACCGACCTATTCGTTATCTAACTGATGATGAAATCGCCGAATTAAGGAGTTAAATATGCCTAAGTTTGCCGCTAATTTATCTATGATGTTTACAGAAGTTCCTTTCCTTGAACGTTTCAAGTCTGCAAAAGACGCGGGTTTCGGTGGTGTGGAGTTTTTATTTCCCTACGATTATCCAGCAGATCAATTGGCAGCGAAATTGAAAGAGCAAGGTTTGCAACAGGTGTTGTTTAATACCTCTCCCGGCGATATTAGTGCTGGTGAATGGGGGCTGGCGGCGCTGCCGGGCCGAGAAAAAGAAGCTCGCCGTGATGTTGATTTGGCTTTGGAATATGCGCTGGCACTGGGCTGCCCATCTATTCATATCATGGCTGGTGTGGTACCTGTAGACGCAGACAGAAAAAATTATCAACAGACATTCATCGACAATGTGCGTTATGCCGCTGACCGGTTTGCCGAGCATAATATTAATGTCATGATTGAAGCGTTAAATCCGAAGATAAAACCTAATTACCTGTTCTCCAGCCAATATCAAACATTGGAATTGGTTAACCTCATCAACCGTCCTAATGTATTTACGCAGTTGGATCTATTCCATGCGCAGATAGTGGACGGTAATCTCAGCCATTTAATTACCGCGTTCGCAGGGCGTTATGGGCATATTCAGATTGCATCAGTACCGGGCCGTCATGAACCCGATGAAGGTGAGATTAATTACGCCTATTTATTTGGACTACTGGATGAGATTAACTACAAGGGGTGGATTGGTTGTGAATATCACCCGCGGGCAGGCACCGTGGCAGGGCTTAATTGGATACAACCCTATTTATCATAAGTATTAATATGCTGGTCGGCCCTTAGCATCGCTATTCAATGTTTGGCGTTTATTAAAGGGCTGTTTACCGATACTATAATACTATTATGTCGGATTAATACGGCATAACATGTTTATCTGCTGTCTGTCATTATCTTACTCCCCGCAAAACCTTCCTGCCTTATCGTTATTACGATGATATTGCAACAGTTCTGATAATTTTTCTCTGTAAAAACATAATTAAACTATTCAAAAACAACTGATATACAGTTTTCTAAACCTAGGATATCTTACTCTAAGAATTTCATGAGTAATTCATAAATCCAAAGGTTAAAGAAGCGCAAATCATAATTACTATTTCATATAAATTAAAACGTATAAGTATTTCTGCCGCTTAAAATAAGCCTAACAGGCAAAAGAAAGACAGGAATATAAACAGAAGTTAAACGGGAGGTAACTATATGCCTACAGATGATAGCAAAAATGGAATTATCGACTACGTATCCACCGGGCATCTGCCGGATCCAGATACTGTGGTTAAATTGGTGCAAGAAGCCCACAAACGGTTTAGCACTGATAATGAAGGTGTCGTTTCGACGGTTTATCCTGCATTAGAACGTATCCCTCCTAATCTATTTGGCGTTTGCATGGTCGGTACTAACGGTAAAGTGCATTCAGCCGGCGATGTAGATTATGAATTTACCATCATGAGTGTCTCCAAACCTTTTGTTTTTGCCTTGGTCTGCCAGGCCATAGGCGCGAAAGTCGCCCGTGAAAAACTGGGTGTGAATAGTACGGGTATGGCATTTAACTCAGTGACTGCCATTGAGCGCGCACCTGATGGGCGCACTAATCCTATGGTGAACTCCGGTGCTATTGCCACGACCAGCCTGGTACCTGGTGCCACCAGCGATGAGCAGTGGAAATTCATTTATGACGGTTTGTGCCGTTTTGCTGGCCGTGAACTGACCCTTAATGAAGAAGTGTATCAATCTGCCTGTGAAACCAATTTTCGCAATCGTGGCATAGCTAATGTGCTGGAAGGTTATGGCCGTCTCGGGTGTGATCCTCTTATCGCAACCGATCTCTATACGCGCCAATGTTCACTGAATGTCAGTGCGCGGGATTTAGCTGTCATGGGCGCGACACTGGCAGACGGGGGCGTCAATCCACTGACTCGCGAGCGGGTGGTAGATAATGATGTTTGCCATTACGCATTGGCGGTAATGGTAACGGCAGGGTTGTACGAAACATCTGGGGACTGGCTTTATGATATCGGCCTTCCTGGGAAAAGCGGTATTGGTGGCGGTATTGTGACAGTGTCACCAGGTAAAGGTGGGTTGGGGACTTTTGCGCCGTTACTGGATAGCGCTGGTAATAGTGTTAAAGGTCAACTGGCCGCCCGGTTCTTATCACGTAGTCTTGGGATGGACATGTTTGTTTCTGAGCCTTACACCGAAAAGAGTTGAGCCGTGAGAGTCAGGTAAAGCTCAAAAAACCGGTTATGTGGCGACAAACGCGCTTTGTAAAACCGGATTGAGTTTAAAACAATATTGTTTTTCAAAAGGATAGAGATATTTATGGCGAATCAATCAACTCACCGCGCAGGTGCGGAAGTTAAAGAATCTTGGGTGCCGATGATCACCATCGCATTGGCCCAGATTCTGATGTCATTTAACGTTGCCTCCCTGCCGGTAGCGTTAGGTGGGATGGTCAAGAGCTTTAATGTGCCACCAACGACGATTGCAACGGCGATCGTGATGTACTCACTCTCTGTTGCTGGTTTCGTGATGTTGGGTGCCAAACTCAACCAACGTTTCGGGCCGCTGGTGGTATTCCGCAGTACCGTTCTGTTGTTTGGTGTCGCGCAGGTCATGATGACATTCAGCCCGAATGTCACCGTGATGATCAGTGCTCAGGCATTAAGTGGTCTGGCGGGTGCCGCGTTGGTTCCTGCTCTGGTGGCCTTGATTGCTGAAAACTACCGCGGTACGCAACAGGCTACGGCGCTCGGTGCGTTAGGCTCAGCGCGTGCCGGTGCCGGTGTGGCAGCATTCCTGATTGGTGGCGTTCTGGGAACATATATCGGCTGGCGTCCAGCGTTCGGCATCTTGATTGTGCTGTCTGCCATCATCTTTGTGTTGAGCTTCCGTTTGAAGTCTGACCAAGGCCGCCCGGAAGTTGGCATTGATGTATTCGGTGTCATTTTGGCGGCGTCGGCGATTATCCTGCTGTCATTTGGCTTTAACAACCTGAACCGTTGGGGCTTCGGTCTGGTTCGTGATGGTGCGCCATTCGATCTGCTGGGCTTCTCTCCGGCACCTTTCATGATTGTACTGGGTATTGTGTTGGGTCAGGCGTTTGTCGTCTGGACTCGCCGTCGTCAAGAACAAGGCAAAACACCTTTATTGGCACTGGAAGTACTTAGCTCACCGACTGAAAAAGCCGCTGTATTTGCTATGTTTGCGGTGGTTGCCCTGGAAGCTATGCTGAACTTCTCGGTTCCGCTGTATATCCAGATAGTACAGGGCAGTACCCCGATGGCGACGGCGATTGCCATGATGCCATTTAACTTATCGGTGTTCTTCTCAGCGATGTTGATTGTTCGTTTCTATAAGAAGCTGACACCACGCAAGATTGGCCGTTATGGTTTCATCACCTGTACCATTGCTCTGTTGTGGCTGGCATTTGTGGTGCGCAATAACTGGAGTGAATTCGCTGTACTGTTTGGTTTAGTCGTATTTGGTTTGGCTCAGGGTGCATTAGTGACTTTACTGTTCAACGTATTGGTCAGTGCTTCACCGAAAGAACTGGCCGGTGATGTTGGCTCATTACGTGGTACCACGAATAACCTGGCAAATGCCATCGGTACTGCTGTCGCTGGCGCGTTACTGGTTGGTTTGCTCAGCGCCAACGTGATACGTGGCGTGGCTGAAACGCCAATTCTGACGCCAGAAATTCAGGCGCAAGTGAATATGGATAGCATCAACTTCGTCAGTAATGACCGCCTGCAAGGTGTGTTGGCGCAAACCACTGCGACACCTGAGCAGGTCGCGGAAGCGGTGCGAGTCAATGAAGAAGCCCGTCTTCGCTCACTGAAATTTGGTTTATTGATTATGGCGTTGTTATCACTACTGGCTATCTTCCCGGCAGGGCGTTTGCCTAATTATCTGCCAGGGGAATTACCTGCGGATAATCTGGTTAAAACAACCGGTAAGTAAGCCGAGTTATCATCGGCAGTAAAAGAAACTGACCATTTATTATGAACTGACAGTGTCCGCGAATACGGCCCTGTCAGTTTTTTTTAGCCAAAATACTCACTCAATCATGTCGTTTTTATCTCAGCACTGTAATGGCAGAAAACTGCAAATGATGCATAAATTCGCGTAAAATCAGCAAACGTGCAGCAAATTCATTATCTGCGGGAATCCCTTCCGATGCGGCTGGTCTACCCATCATGACGGCTGCCAGTCGGTCAAACATCCGCTCAACAGACTCCAGTGACATAACAATTTCCGCTTGTGTGGGTAAGCCCGCAAGATGTGCAATCTCAGCAATATAACCATCGGTGGTAATCAGTTGTGAGGTTTTATTCACCGCCGGGCTGATGCGAATAACCTCATCTTCCACCACCATAATAGCGGTTTCCATCTCATCTGGCGTGGGGGGGTTATGTTTAAAATAACTTAAAGCAACATGATTAGATCCAACAGTAAGGCGCTGTTCAGCGAAAACCATGCCAGAGCTATCCGTGACCACAGTTGTCGATTCATGGCCGATAGATAGCAGCGTTATTAAAAAATTATCACCGATAATTGCGCGAACCTGTTCATATTCCGTTTGAATGTGACTCATCACCAAACCGCCTTATTCATTGCTGTTACTCGCTCTAATCTTGCGAGGCATTCCGCATTTTTAAACAAAAATTCAAAAGACTAAATATATTTTGATACGGATCAAGACACATTTCCGTTGTTTAGTGTTAATGTTAATAAATCTCATTATCAACTTCATGTGCGTCACTCATTATGCGAATTTGGCACAAACTTTTCCTGCTTTGCTGCTGTTGGTGGCTATCCAGCTCTTTAGCCTGGGCGACACCAGATTATCAGCAGTGGGTCAATGATATCCAATCCCGTCTCGATAAAACCTCCCAGTTATACCAACAGCAGAAAAATGATGAGGCCCGCACCACGGTGCAAATGGCCTATTTTGAAGTATTTGAGAATTTGGAAGGGCCGATTCGCATCAATATTTCGGCGCAAAAAAGTTATCAAATGGAAGCCGCCTTTGGTGAAATTCGGCGCATGATCGGTGAGGGGAAACCCCAAGCTGAGGTTGATAATAAAATTAATTGGCTTAAAGGTGAGTTGACGGGCGTCCTGCCGATTTTGACTGATGGCCATAAGCTTACCGCTGAACAGCAACATGCAACCTATGAAAATAGCGATATTGCTGTTTACTGGCAGCAAAGTTTCAAGATTATCGATGACTTATTGGCGCAGGCCATTACTGAATATCAAGAGGGTAAATTCGCCGCCGCCAGCCAAAGTGTGCAACAGGCGCACTATTTGGGGTTTAAAAACTCTGAAATGGAAATGTCAGTGCGTGGCAATCGTTCCGCACAACAAGCGGCGGCGATTAACCAACAATTTACTGCTCTCATCGATTTAACCAGCAAACCTGACCAACTAACCGAAGTTGCCTATCGAGTCACGGGCTTACTTCAAACTATAGAAGACACATTGCCGGGCTTACCAACGACCCGCGAACAGCAGCAAGTTACTGCTGATCAACCTGTCTCAGGGCAACCTTCTGACTCAAATGCCAATTCTGATGGGCAGGCTAATGCCGATTGGGCGGTTGTTTCCAGCAAAATAAATCAGGCTATTAGCGAAGCTATCAGCCAGTACCAGAGCGGGCAAACCACGCCAGCAATGATGGCCGTTCAGGATACTTATTTTGATTTATTCGAAGCCAGCGGTATGGAGAATAAAGTTGGCTCGCGTGATGCTGCGTTTAAATCAACATTAGAGGGTCATTTCACCCGTTTAGTCAGTTTGATGAAAGCCGGTCAGCCAGTAGAGCAGCTACAAACGGAAGCCGCGGCCTTGCAAAAAGATCTATCCAGCGCGGTTGAGATGCTCGGTGGCGGGGATGAAACTGATTGGAGCCTGTTCATCTACAGTTTACTGATCATTGTCCGCGAAGGGTTGGAAGCCTTGCTGATTGTCGCGGCTATCGTCGCTTATCTGGTGAAAAACAATCATCAAGACAAGTTACCACTGATTCGCCAATCCGTGGTGGTGGCCTTAATTGCCAGTGTGTTAACGGCCTTTGTCTTCCAGTGGCTATTTGCAAATTCAGGGCAAAGCCGAGAGTTATTAGAAGGTTTCACCATGATGATCGCTGTGGTGATGCTGTTCTCTATGAGTTATTGGTTGCTATCAAAGACGGAAGCACGCCAATGGAAAGCCTATCTGGAGGGGAAATTCTCCAAGTCACTCAGTAGTGGCTCAATGATAGGGCTATGGCTAACCAGTTTCCTGGCGGTGTACCGCGAAGGGGCTGAAACTGTCCTGTTCTATCTCGCACTGATGGGCGACGCCAGTACAACGAGCGGTCATCTGTCTATTTTGGCCGGTTTTGGCGTCGGTTGTGTCATCTTGCTGGTGGCTTATCTGGTCATGCGCTTTACCGTCGTCAAGTTACCACTTAAACCCTTCTTTATGTTTACCGGTGGTTTTATGTACCTGATGGCATTTGTATTTGCCGGTAAGAGTGTCCTTGAATTGATTGAAGGCAAATTGTTTGAGCCAACACTGCTGCCTGGTGTACCTGAAATTAGTTGGTTGGGGATCTATCCGTATCTGGAAACATTGATTCCTCAAGGAATATTGCTGATTGCTGCGCTGGTTGCCTTGTGGGTAATGCAGCGGCGGGGGCGCGCTATTCCGGCTCAGTAATATCTCAGTATGATGGCCCGGCATGATGCCGGTGTGAATAACAAACTGTACTTATCATTTGATACCTGAGGGTGTGTTACATGACTATGAAGAAAACGATTATTGCCAGCAGCATCATTGCCAGCATTTTTGCAGCACCTGCTGCTTTTGCCTTTAAAGAGTATCCTGCGGGCGAACCTATCAAAATTAATGATATGGAAATTGCTGCGGTTTATTTGCAACCGATTGATATGGAACCTCGTGGTATGGGCCTGCCTGCCGCGAAAGCCGATATCCATCTGGAAGCGGACATTCATGCTACTGAAGGTAATAAAAATGGTTTTGGTGCCGGTGAATGGATGCCATACCTGACTATCGCTTATACCCTGGTGAATACAGACACTGGCGCTAAACAAGAAGGCACATTTATGCCTATGGTTGCTAGTGATGGCCCACACTATGGTGCGAACATCAAAATGATGGGCGTAGGCAATTATAAAGTTACCTATCATATCAGCGAGCCATCCAAAGCGGGTTTGCATCGCCATACCGATAGCGAAACCGGTGTCGGTCGCTGGTGGAAACCTTTTGATGTGAGTTATGACTTTAAATATACCGGCCTGAATTGATAACACTGGCCGCGATGACAACAACGTTGTCGCGGCTTTTCTTTATGATAAATGGTCAGATAATGGGTGTTATCAGTTTCCTGTAAGGTCAGCAGTGATAACTGGCAGGTGTTGTGATCCCTCCAAGGTGTGCTAATGAGTTACTTTTTTGTTTCCGTACTACAAGCTTTTTTACCTGTTGCGTTATTGCTGGGGCTGAGTTGGGTTGTTAGGCCCGCGCCTGCACTAAATCGCATCGTATGGATAACAATACTTATGGTGGTGGTGGGGATATGGGCCGGTACCCATTATCCTAAATCGCAGCAATTGCAGTTAGCTCTGGCAGGGGTTCAACTCCTCGCATTGATATTATTTTTATTCAGTCAACTTACTCCGAGTCGTGCATTAGGCTATTGCTGGCAAGCATTGCTGGTATTGGGGGCTGCATTTAATTGGGGAAATAACCCCAATCTGGGCGCGTTTACCAATACTCATGTGATTAATACTGATTTGCTACTTAATCTGGCCGCCATTGTGGTGGCATTTGCTTGGAACGTCTTCAGTGCGGTATTGCTGCTGATGATGGTAAGGCAATTGCGGTTTATCCGCTGGCCACTGCTAATTCTGTTAACGCTATTGCTGATTTTGCCGCTGAGTGGCGATGCAATCTTGTTATTGATGAAGCTACAGGTCTTGCCGTTAACCAAATCACTGCTCAGTTATGTCGCTTTAGTGACCAATGGGCATGCCTGGTTAAGCTATATTTGTGCGCTGCTGTTGGCGATAACAACTTTGTGCTATTTATTGCCACTGCGCCGTGCCAGTGAAGTAGTGACTGAACATTCGGAGCCGATTGCGCACCGTAAAGCTTTGGCCGATTACCGTAACGTACGCAGAATCTTTATTTTCTCCTTACTTGCCTGGATAGTGGTGGCTGGTGCCCAACTTTACTGGGATAAAGTCGCCTCGCAACCCCCTCAGTTATCTGAAGCTTTACCCGTCACGCTAGCCGCCGATGGCTTAGTTCATATCCCCGTCGAACAAGTGCGGGATGGTAAATTGCACCGTTTTGTCTGGGTGGCTGATGATGGTAAAGCTGTTCGCTTCTTTATCATCAACCGCTATCCCGATCGCTTGCGCCTGAGTGTGGTCTTTGACGCTTGCCTATTGTGCGGTGATCAGGGCTATGTGATGGAGGGTAATCAGGTGATCTGTGTTGCCTGTGCGGTGCATATTTTCATTCCGTCTATCGGCAAAGCAGGTGGATGTAACCCGATCCCGTTGGAAGATTGGAAAAGCGATGATAAAGAGTTGGTTATTCCCAAAGCTTCTCTTGAGGCGGGCGTGAATTACTTCACGACGGTTGTTACCTTAGATGTCATTGATCCAGTTGATAAAACTCACCTGACTAACCAAAAGGCTGAGTATAAATATAGTTATGGCGATAAAACCTACTTCTTCTCATCCGAGGCTAATTACAACCGCTTCCGCGAACATCCAGAGCAATTTGTCACCCCGGTTCTCAGTGATGAAGACAGTGACTCACAGGAGAACCCGTAATTATGTTGTGGCGCATGCTCAAGCAGTCTTGGTTCCGGAATGTCCGTCGTAAATCGCTGGCAGTATTCACGGTATTTTTGGCCGCCGGACTCATTTCTTCACTACTGGCAGTGTCGATAGATATTGGCGATAAAATGTCCCGCGAACTGAAGTCTTATGGTGCCAATATCCTGATTGAGCCAGCCGGTCAGGTGGCATTACCATCCCTGTTTGGTGAGAAAAGTAACCCACTCACGGGCCAGGATTTTCTGGATCAGGCTGAATTACCCAATATCAAAGATATTTTTTGGCGCAACAATATTGTGGGTTTTGCGCCATTGCTGAGTGGAGAAACTGAGGTTAACGGTCAGGATATCCCACTATTAGGCACCTATTTTAATCAGCCGGTTGATGTTCCTGATGAAGAGGATTATCACACCGGCCAACAAATTATTAGCCCTTATTGGCAAGTCAAGGGCAACTGGCCGCAAGAGCCGGTCAAACCTGATGCCACAGAAGTAGAGGCTTTATTAGGTAAGCAACTGGCGCAACAGACCGGTTGGAAAATCGGTGATGAACTGAACCTTAACGGAGCTTCTGGCCCGCTGAAAGTGAAGATAAGTGGCGTGCTCAGCAGTGGTGGTGAAGAGGAAAGTCGCCTGGTGTTGCCACTGGCCGCGGTGCAATCGCTGCTTGGCCTGCCGGGGAAAGTTCAGGCAATCCGAGTCTCGGCTCTGACGGTGCCGGAGAATGAACTATCGCGTAAAGCGCGTGAAAATCTGGAAGCGCTCAACGCCGAAGAATATGACTTGTGGTACTGCACTGCTTACGTTTCCTCCATTGCTCACCAATTAGAAGAGGCAATATCCGGTTCAGTGGTGCGGCCGATCTGGCAAGTCGCCGCATCCGAAGGGGTGGTGATTGAAAAGATACAGCTATTGTTGGCGGTGGTGACATTGGCCGCATTGATTGCAGCAGCTATGGGGATCGCGTCGCTGATGACCAGCACGATTATGGAGCGGGCGAAAGAGATTGGTCTAATGAAAGCATTGGGCGCTCGGCAGTGGCAAATTCTGATGCTGTTCTATCTTGAAGCGGCAATCAGCGGCTTGATTGGCGGGCTGGCGGGTTGCCTGGCGGGGTGGGGGTTGGCAAAAACCATCGGCCTGATGCTGTTTGGTGCACCCCTGAGCTTTGCCTGGATGGTGGTGCCTTGTGTGCTGGTGATTTCTGTTTTAATTGCAGTGATTGGAACATGGTTCCCCGCCCGTCGCATCGCCCGTCTTTATCCGGTGGAGGTGCTCTATGGCCGTTAATCATCGGGCAATTCAGCATAAAGGGTTGGATGGCATGTTCTGGCGATTAGTGCTGCGTGCACTGCGCTTGCGCTTGCAACGGGTCAGTGTTGTCTTTGCGGCATTGACAGTTGGCGCAGCGATTGTCACGGCAATGTCAGCGGTGTATTTCGATATTAATGCCAAAATGAGTCAGGAATTACGCACTTTTGGTGCGAATTTTTACATTGGCCCTGGGCACGGTAGCACATTTGAACAAGGGCGTTTCCAGCCAATTATTGATGCTGCGCCCAAAGGGCTGATCAATGCTTCAAGCCCCTATATTTATGGGATGGCACGCACTGAGCTGGAAAAAGTAGTGCTGATGGGGGTGTGGTTTGAGTCATTGCAACAGTTAGTCCCTTATTGGCAAGTGACCGGTAACTGGATTGGCGTTAGTTTTGATGATCGCAATGCCATGATTGGCGTCAAACTAGCCGAGCGTTTGCATGTCAAGGTGGGTGACACTCTCACTTTGGTTAATGGTAGTGAACGCCAACGTTTGCAAGTTAAAGGTATTGTTGAGGCTGGCGACGCCACAGATAACATGTTGATCGTCAATCTGGAGTTGGCGCAAAAATGGCTCAATCAGCCGGGGCATATCAGTAATGCATTGTTGAGTGTCAGTAATGACGTAGGTCAGGTTGAAACCTTTGCCAGCCATCTTCGTGAGCAATATCCGGATCTTGAAATTAGGCCGATTCGTAAGGTTTCAGCTTCCGAAGGGCAGGTTCTCGACAAGATAAAAGGGCTGATGGGGTTGGTCTCTGTGGTTATCCTCATTTTGTCATCTCTATGCGTCAACACCACCTTAATGGCGATAGTGGGCGAGCGCTCAAAAGAGTTCGCTTTGCAAAAAGCACTGGGAGCCAGTGGTGGTGACATTATCCGCCAGATGTTAACCGAAACTTTGATTATCTCGCTGGCTGCAGCCGTCTGCGGTGCGTTGTTAGGTTATATATTGGCACAAGTGTTGGGGCAAACAGTATTCAGCGCGGCAATTGCTTTGCGTGCGCCGGTATTGCCGCTGACGCTGGTATTGTCATTGTTAGTGGCCGCTGTGGCGGCAATTGTTCCCACCCGTCGGGCAATTCATATTGAACCCGCTAAAGTCCTGAAAGGAGAGTAGCAAATGACCTCGTCACTATTACGGGTGCAACCTGAACACGACACCGATGCGGTTATTGAAACTCGGCATTTATACAAACGCTTTGGGCAAGTGACGGCACTGGAAGATATTAATATCCGTATTAATCGTGGCGAGTTTGTGGCGATTATGGGGGCATCTGGTTCAGGTAAAACCACATTGATGAATATTCTGACCTGCCTGGATACTGTCACTGAAGGGCAGGTATTGCTCGATGGGATTGATGCTGCTGGCTTGGATGAAGAAGGGCGCAGGAAATTCCGGGCAGACAAGATTGGGTTGGTGTTCCAGCAATTCCACCTTATTCCTTATTTGACTGCGCTGGAGAACATTATGTTGGCGCAGCATTATCACAGTGTGGTGGACGAAGATGCGGCTCGCCAAGTCTTGGAGCAGGTCGGGATGACGCCACGTATGAGTCACTTACCTAGCCAACTTTCGGGTGGTGAGCAGCAGCGGGTATGCATTGCGCGGGCGCTGGTCAATCAGCCACCCATTATTTTTGCTGATGAACCTACGGGTAACCTTGACGAAGAGAATGAGCAGCGGGTATTGGATTTGTTAAACCATATCCATCGCCAAGGTAGAACCATTGTGATGGTGACTCACAACCCGGATTTAGGCTGCGTTGCTGACCGGATTATCCGCCTCCAGCACGGTAAATATCTTAATGAAGAGAGTAATCATCATGTGGCGTAAAACGGTCGGTTTATGCGCTTTACTGTTATTGCTGAGCGCTTGTAAGCAAGAAGAAGTTGCTGTGGGGGAAGTTGCACCCCAATTGGCGGCTTATGACCTGCAAGGCAAACCCGTTGCACTCGAACAGTGGAAAGGCAAACAGGTTTACCTCAATTTCTGGTCAGCAAGCTGTGGTGGCTGCCTGGCTGAGATGGCGGCGTTGGATAAACTAAGTCAACAATATCAGCAGGATATTGTGGTAGTGGCGATTAATACTGATCCGGAACAGGTGGATATTGCCCCAGTGCTGGCGCAGCGTAACATCAGTTACCCCGTCATTCGCGATCAACTGGGCATTACACAGGAGCGCTATCAAGTCATTGGCACACCAACCTCTTTTATGATTGACCGTAACGGTAAGGTAACGGAGTTACATCAAGGGGCGCGGGATGAGAAAGCGCTGACCACATTGTTCCAACAATGGGCGGCGGGGGCATAATGAAAGTCTCGCTACTAGCTGCATGCATAATCGTGTTTAGTGCCGCAGCTCAGGCCGCCACTGACGGCGAACATATCTATAAACAAACGTGTTCAAGTTGTCATGGGCGTCTGGCCGATCGAAAGGGGCTGGATAAAGCACCACCGCTGATATCGTTATCTCGCAATGAAATCGTTGAGGGGCTCACCGCGCGGCGTGATGGCAAGATTGTCGGTAGAGGTAATAAGGCAAAAGCACATTTGACTGATGATGATATTCAAAAATTGGCAGGCCATATTGAGAGCCTAAAAGCGGCTAAGTCTAAAGCCCCATAAAGTTATTTTGCGCGATTTTCTACTGGTTTTATGAGTTAGAGAGGCTGTGAGCTTGCTTGCCAGGGCGGCTTCATTTAATAACATTTATGCTGTACTATATGTTGCATATTAAATGCATCTTTAAATTATCTGAGGAATATCAGCATGGAAAATACATCAGCCTTGCTTTGCTACAAACAGTTACCTGTCTGGAATAGCGCTGGCGTACCCGCGATGTTTCGTGAAAAGCACAATACCAAAGCCGGAACATGGGCCAAATTGACGATTCTGAGTGGAGAAATGGATTTTTTGATCCTTGATGAAGCGGGTAATACGTTGGAAAGACACTCCTTCTCTTGCGAGAATCAGCCTCCCTTTATTGAACCACAAGTTTGGCACCGTATTGCCGCGTGTTCAGATGATCTACAATGCCAGCTCAGTTTTTATTGTACGGCAGAAGATTTTTATCATAAGAAATATAATTTAACACCGACGCATTCCGAAGTGATTGAGGCGGTGAAAACGGTGAAACCCGGAAAAGCGCTGGACTTAGGCTGTGGTTCCGGACGTAATTCGTTATATCTTAATTTATTAGGTTTTGATGTGACTGCTGTCGATAAAAATGGCGACAGTATTAGTCATCTGCAACAGATAATTGAACAGGAAAAACGGCTAAATATTACCGCGAGCACCTATAACATCAATGAAGCCAGCCTGGATAATCGCTACGATTTTATTCTCTCGACAGTGGTATTAATGTTCCTCCAGCCAGAAAGAATCCCGTATATTATCAATAATATGCAAGAGTGTACCTTACCTGGTGGTTACAACCTGATTATCTCCGCGATGTCGACTGATGACTTCCCTTGTACTGTGCCTTTTTCCTTCACATTAAAATCGGGTGAATTACGCCATTACTATAAAGATTGGGACATCATTAAATACAACGAAGATGTTGGGCAATTGCATAAAACCGATGCACAAGGTAACCGGATAAAACTGCGTTTTGCGACCCTGCTGGCGAAAAAACCATAATGACACTGACGGCTTCGTAAGATTCAACGCTCCGCTGGGTAATCTATTATTTAGCGGGGCGGCAAATCGGGTTCATCACGTAATCGACCGACAATATAATCAATGAAAACACGAAGCTTGGCGGGCAAATAGCGTGTTGAAGGGTAGAGCAACCATAAGCCGCCGCTGTATGAGCTGATAAAGCGCCATTCAGGTAATACCTGCACTAGCTGTCCCTGCTGCAAGGCTGTTCTGGCGGTAAAATAGGGCAAACTGCCAATACCGATATGTTGCAATACAGCATCTAGCCTGACACCGGTGTGATTAGCGGCGTAGCGGCCCTTTACTGCAACCGTGATAGCCTTAGTCCCTTGACGAAACTTCCAACGCGCGTCCCCCGGTGTTTCTCCGAGATAAATACAGCTGTGTTGAGCTAAATCATGGGGATGCAGCGGTGTACCCTGGGCAGCAAGATATTCAGGGGTTGCGCACAATAGATGTTCGATATCCATCAACTGCCGTCCGATCATTCCCGGAGGGGGTTGGTCAGTAATTCGAATGGCCAAATCCACATTTTCATCAATCAAATCGACATAGCGGTCATCTAATATCAGTTGCACATCTATTTTGCTATAGCACTGTAAAAATTCAGCCATATGGGGATGGACCACAAATCGTCCCACCGCTTTTGGCATACTGACGCGAATAAGCCCTTCCGGTTCCTGACTATATTGGCCACTGATCTCCATCACCGAGTTGGCTGCATTGAGCATGGTATTGCAGCGTTTAAAAACTTCTTCGCCGCTTTCACTTAAACGCAATTTACGCGTCGTTCGTTGCAATAAACGGGTTGCCAGTGCTTTTTCAAGCCGATTGACGCTGCGGCTAATGGCCGAAGGGGAAACCCCCAATTGGCGGGCGACAGCTGAAAAACTGCCAGTTTCGACAACCTTAACAAAAATAGCCATTTCACTCAGTAAAGCTAGCGGAAGATTTGTGCTCACAGCGCAATAGTCCTTTGAGTATGTAGCGGATTATCACATCAGACTGACAGCAATATAATCATAATGGAAATGATAAAAGGATAATGATTATGACGACCCGTCTATTTTTTGAGAACGATACGCTGACAATGGATGTTGATGTACTGAGCTGTACGCCGGATGGCGAGGAATTTGCCGTGATATTGCTGGCAACTATTTTCCATCCGCAAGGTGGGGGGCAACCTTCTGATACCGGTTATATAGGCGATAATCAAGTGTTGCGGGTTGTTCATCAGCAGGAGCAATTAGTTCATTATCTGGCGAAACCCATTAAGCCAGGAACCTATTGTGCTCGTGTGGACAATGATCGCCGCTTATTAAATACGCGTATGCATTCAGCGGGGCATCTTATCGGGAATATTGGTGAAGGTTATGGTTGGCAGCCAGTGAAAGCACATCACTGGCCGGGGGAAGGGCGAGTGTCATTTAAACGGACACAAAACACACAGGTACTTGATATTGATATTATTCAGGCAGCGTTGGAGGAATTTATCCGGCAAGATTTACCCAGACAGATTTCAATACAAGGTAATTTTCGCGAAGTTGGTTTTGGCGAGTTATCGGCCTATGCCTGTGGTGGTACCCATGTCGGTTCATTGCACGAACTGGGTAAGGTTACTGTGCAGTCAATTTCAGAGAAGAAAGGCGTTATGTCAGTCAATTATCGGGTTGATTAATCAGTGAAGATAAAAATCATGAGCAATTTCTAACATAGCCTGCGTAGATGATTATTTTAGCATTTAATGCTGTTGAGAATTATTAATTAACTTCATTGATAATCATTATCACTGAGTGTAATAATATCATCCATATGAGTTCCGTGGAGTATGGATTGTGGCGAATGCGGCTGAAGTGATTTACCCTTCAACAACTGCGATTTCTGATGAAATCGCCAGTTTGTTCGCCCGCACATTCGTGCACTTCTCAGAATCGTTTTATGTTGATGCGGTAGATATACCCAAAGATAGTGTATTGCTTGAGCAGTGGTCGGCTGAAAATAGTCTGCCAGCATTGATGCAAAACTATGAGAATCACTATTACAGCGAGACTGGGCTTAACCCAAATCATAAAGCGCTGCATTCATTATGGGGGCAATGGTATTTCGGGTTGGTTATCCCACCGATGATCTTGATGTTACTGGCATTACCTGCAACGATTGATACCCGTCCAGAGAGAGTTCGCATTAAATTTCACGCAACTGGGCGGCCTGAAACTATCTACTACCAACACGACTGGTTAGATAACTCACCGTCATCTTTACTGCAACGGCTCTATTTATTACTCGATCATCATATTATTCCTGTTATGAAGAGAATAGAACGTCAGCCAAAAGCCAATACCCGGCTGATATGGAATAACATAGGTTATTTGATGTTTTGGTATCTGCGCGAATTCGCAAATAAGTTAGGCCCAATTGAGGGCTATGACGCCATTATTGAAAATCTTTTTCTCACCTCAAACTTGCCTGATGGGCGAGAAAATCCGCTCTATCGTACTGTTATTCCGCGTAATGGGGGGATAGAGCGCCGTACTTGCTGTCAGCGTAATAAACTTCCTGGTGTTGGCAGTTGCCTTGATTGCCCGTTAGAATCTCGCCCATAACCGGTATATCATTCAGCTTACAGATAAAGCAAGCCCTGAAGGATGTTTCGGTGAATAAAGAAAAAATTGCTCATTTAGATGCGGTCAGTCGTAAAGCTCGTACGGTCATGGAGCGAGAAGGGCTTGATGCCTTGGTTGTCACCGTCTGCGATAATTTCTACTACCTGACCGGTTTTGCCAGTTTCTTTATGTATACCTTCCGGCATACTGGTGCAGCTGTCGCGATTATGTTTCGTGATGAAAGCATTCCATCTCAAATCATCATGAATGAGTTTGAAGCTGCCAGTACATACTTTGATATGCCCAATATGGCGCTGAAAACCTTTCCGGTGTGGGTGGATGTTGATGACCCGCGCAACCCACTGAATCATCAGAAAAAACGTGAACGCCCTATTGGTCCACCGATCGAGGCTGTCTTTGGTTTGGTGAAAGATGCCCTTGAGAGCGCAGGAGTGTTGGATAAGACCATTGCTATTGAATTACAGGCTATGTCTAACGGCGGTAAAAGTGTGTTAGATAAAGTGGCCCCTGGGCTGAAGTTGGTTGACTCGACAGCGTTATTCAATGAAATACGAATGATTAAAAGCCCGTGGGAAATTCAACACCTGCGAAAAAGTGCTGAAATCACTGAGTTTGGTATCGCCAGCGCGGCGAAGCATATCCGAGTGGGGTGTACCGCTACCGAATTGACCGCTGCATTTAAAGCTGCTGTCATGACTTTCCCTGAGACCAATTTCTCTCGCTTTAATCTTATTTCAGTTGGTGATAATTTCTCACCTAAAATGTTCCCTGATGAAACCCCGGCAAAGCCTGGCGACTTAATTAAGTTCGACTGTGGAGTAGATGTCGCGGGTTATGGTGCCGATCTTGCCAGAACATTTGTCTTGGGGGAGCCGGATGAACTCACACAACAGATATATAACACTATCCGAATAGGCCATGAGCATATGCTCTCGATGGTTGCTCCGGGCGTTAAGTTAAAAGACGTATTTGATAGCACTATGGATGTGATCAAAAAGTCCGGGTTACCGCATTATAACCGTGGTCATCTTGGCCACGGCGATGGTGTATTTTTGGGGCTGGAAGAAGCACCTTTTGTTAGCACATTGGCAACGGAAACATTCCGGCCAGGTATGGTCCTAAGCCTGGAAACGCCTTATTACGGTATCGGAATGGGTTCGATTATGCTGGAAGATATGATTCTCATTACCAATGACGGGTACGAGTTTTTAAGTAAATTGGATCGCGATTTACGCCGGTATAATTAATTTGTGCGTAATTTCTCATTTTTATGAATTAAAATTCATTCTTAAATAGACTCTCGTTTTTTTAAAAGAGTCTATTTTTAATTTTTAGAATGATGCCGTTAATGATATGGAAATAATAAAATATCCATATAAAATATGGGGTTGAAGTGCGACTGAGTTTTAACTTTTTGGCAATGCGATTGAGTTAACTCACCAGCAATTAAAATCATTCTATTTTCTATTATAACGATCGTTATAATTACGCTCTCTCGTTATTGCAGAGCTTCGCTGGGTGTCAGTTTAAAAAATATTTTAGAGAGTCAAAATTTTAAGTAGCAAATTTCTCCATAACACGCCTGAAACCGCGCCATACGCTCTTTTTTGCAGAACACTGTATCGTAGCATTTGCTTAGTAAAAATATTTAGTCTTTAAATTTCGCTTATTAGTAGCATTTTTCACTAAGAATAATCCTAATTCAGTCTAAATTAATGCCCATTCTACTTTTTCGCCTCTATTAATCGCTGGAATAACAATATTCTATAATAATTACGCAATAGTATTTTCTTTCAACTATCCTATGTAACATGCTGTAATACATTCTAAGGACTTCATTTCATCATAATTCCATAATGAAAAATGGATGTTCGTGAAGTAGCTTTTCTTGAAAATCAAACAAGTTGCTGGCTTAAGGGTTATATAATGTATAACGCATTCACGACACTGCTGCGCCCGTTGCACCGGCACAGAATTACTATATTAGCGCTATTAATTTCCGGCCTTTCAGTTAATCCAGCTTTGGCAGAAACACAGTATGATTCATTGATCATCAAAGCCAGAGCAGGGGATACCGCGCCGGTCCTTGATTATTTACAAAAAGAATCTAAAGCCGGGCCGCTTAATAGTGGTCAGGTTGATGACTGGCTGCAAATCGCCGGTTGGGCAGGGCGCGATCAGGAGGTCATTGATGTTTACGAAAGATATCATTCCTCGGTGAATCTGTCCTCGCGTGGACTGGCCTCTGCCGCGCGAGCATATCGCAATGAAAAACGTTGGGATCAAGCTCTGGCGCTCTGGCAAAGCGGTTTGAAGAAAGACCCCACCAACCCTGACCTCATTACCGGCATGATCATGACACAGGCTGATTCCGGCCGTGGTGGTGCGGCGTTACAACAGGCAAAAGAGTTGGCCGAGCGTAACCCTTCCGCGCAAAATTATATGACTCTGTCTTATCTCAATCGTGCCACTAATCGCAATTATGATGCGTTGCAGGCCTCCAGTGAAGCGGTGCGGTTGGCACCTGAATCTGAGGAGGTATTAAAAAATCACCTCGAGATTTTACAACGAAATCGTATTGCTGATCCGGCATTGCAGCTGGCCAGAGAAAATCCGAAATTAGTGACGGCTGAGCAGTATCGACAACTTGAAAGAGATGCGGCAGCTGAGCAAGTCCGTATGGCGGTACTGCCAACGCGCAGTGAAACTGAGCGGTTTTATATTGCCGATCAGGCCTTAGCTGATTACCAGGATTTGTTAACTCGCTGGAGTAAAGACCCTGACGCACAGTCAGATTATCAGCGGGCGCGTATTGACAGACTCGGCGCGTTATTGGTACGTCGTAACACCGCAGAGCTGATTAAAGAGTATGAAAGTATGGAAGCTGAGGGCTATAAAATGCCTGACTATGCCCGCCGTTGGGCCGCTTCTGCCTATATTGATCGCCGGATGCCAGAAAAAGCCGCGCCGATCCTCACCAGTCTCTATTACGCCGACGGAAAAACATTCCGCAATAGTGATGATTTACTTGATGCTGATGATCTCTATTACGCGTTGAATGAAAGTGAGCAATTGGATAAGGCTCATCAATTCGCCAAGAACTACAGCGAGCAAACACCTTATCAGGTGGGGGTTTATGGCCTGCCGGGTAAAGAGCCAAATGACGATTGGATGGAAGGTCAGACCTTGCTGGTGCAATCTTTGGTCGCACTGAATGACTTGCCCGCCGCCCAGAAAAAACTGGAGACGCTATCCAGCACCGCACCCGCAAACCAGAACTTACGTATTGCTTTGGCGGGTGTTTATCTGGCCAGAGATTTACCGCGCAAGGCTGAGCAAGAGCTGAAAGCGGTGGAGTCGTTGGCACCACGCAGCCTTATTCTGGAACGTGCGCAAGCCGAAACAGCGATGGATTTGCAGGAATGGCGTCAGATGGAATTGTTAACTGATGATGTCATTGCGCGATCCCCGGAAGATGTCCCTTCGCAAGAATTAGACCGGCAACGCAAAGTTCATAATATGTATGAATTGCGCGTAACGGGTAACCGGGTCATCTCCTCTGGAAGCCCCATTACCGGTGATAAAGATTACGGTCTTGAGGCGATTTTATATAGCCCACCTATTGCCGATAACTGGCGCGTATTTGGCGGCGGGAGCTTTGATAATGCCCAGTTTGAAGAAGGTAAGGGTATCAATCGTGCGACCCGATTAGGGGGCGAATGGACTTCCCGTGACCACTGGGCGGAAGCTGAAGTGAATAATCAGAATTATGGTTTTGGCAATAAAACCGGATTCCGTTTAGCAACCTGGTATGACTTTAATGACCATTGGCGTGTGGGTGGTCAGGTGGAGCGATTGGCAAAAGATACGCCGCTGCGGGCGATGAAAAATAATATCACTGCCAACAGTGCCTCGGCCTTTGTATTGTGGAAAGCCGATGATCGCCGTGATGTTGAATTTAATATCACCCCGTCTGATTTCTCTGACGGTAACAACCGTTGGGAATACGAATTGAATGGGCGTCAGCGCATCTGGACAGGGCCTTATCTGACGGCTGATTTCAATTTGGGCTTAGCCGCCAGCACTAACACCAAAGAAGACGTGATTTATTACAACCCGAAAAGGGATTTCACTTACGTACCAGCAGTGACCTTAAATCATATTATGTATCGCCATTATAAAACTATCTGGAGCCAGCAAGTGCAGCTGGGTGTGGGCGGCTACTGGGAGAAAAACTACGGTAATGGCCTGGTCACTACGGCAAGTTATGGGCAGCGAGTTCAATGGAATGATGTCGTCGATACAGGTTTAGCCGTTACCTACGACAAGCGCCCCTATGATGGTGTCCGTGAACATGACCTCTCACTCGCTTTCGATTTGAATTACCGTTTCTAAGGGAAGTCGCTATGGCGAAGATACTATTTTTTATCCGGATACTTGTAGTTGGAATGATAACGTTACTGGCTTCCGTCTGTTATGCAGAGAAACCGGTATTTGTTCCACCTGCCGAGCGCGCATTGCCGCTCAGTGAAAGGCCGTGGCAGAAGAATACGTTTGTGGTTATTGCTTATCATGATGTTGAAGATGAGTCAGCTGACCAACGTTATTTGTCGGTAAGAAGCAGTGCATTAAGCGAACAACTGGCTTGGTTGAAGGACAATCGCTATAACGTGGTTTCCGTCGATCAGATATTGGCGGCGCGTAATGGCGGCACTCCTTTACCTAATAAAGCTATTTTACTGACATTCGATGATGGCTATAGCAGTTTCTATAACCGCGTTTATCCATTGTTAGAAGCCAATAATTTAAGCGCAGTATTGGCTCCTGTAGGGACGTGGATCGATACGCCACCCAATAAAAAAGTGGATTTTGGTGGTTTAAGCACTGATAGAGATCGTTTCCTCACTTGGAAACAGATCACTGAAATGTCTAAGTCAAAGCTGATTGAAATCGGCGCACATACTTATGCTTCACACTATGGGGTGATTGCCAACCCACAAGGGAATACTGAACCGGCAGCAGCCAACCTGATTTATGACCCCAAGACCAAAAAGTATGAGACTGAAGCTGCATTTAAGCAGCGGATGGAAAAAGATATTTCGTTGATAACCGAGCGCATTATTAAAGCGACCGGTAAACAGCCACGGGTTTGGGTGTGGCCATACGGCGCACCAAACGGCACTGTGCTCAACATCTTGCGCCAACATGGCTACCAAATGGCGATGACATTGGAACCGGGTATTGGCAATGTCAATGATCTGATGAATATCCCACGTATTCTGATCAGCAATAATCCGTCATTGAAAGATTTCGCCCAGCTTGTCACGTCGGTGCAGGAAAAAGACATTATGCGGGTGGCGCACGTCGATTTGGATTATCTCTACGATCCAGATCCGGCACAGGAAAAGGAAAATCTGGATAAATTAGTCCAGCGGATTTCCGATTTACGTGTCACTACCGTGTTTTTACAAGCATTTTCTGACCCGAAAGGGGATGGCAATATTCGCCAGGTTTACTTCCCGAATCGCTGGATCCCGATGCGTCAGGACTTGTTTAACCGAGTTGCATGGCAATTAGCTTCCCGCCCGGATGTTGATGTTTATGCCTGGATGCCGGTATTGGCGTTTGAGATGGACTCATCCTTACCGCGAATTCAACGTATTGATCCGAAAACCGGTAAGACCAGCATTGATCCGGACCAATATCGCCGTCTGTCACCGTTTAATCCTGAAGTTCGGCAGCGCATCATCGATATCTATCGTGATATGGCCTATAGCGCGCCAATTGATGGCATTCTTTATCACGATGACGCAGTGATGTCTGATTTTGAAGATGCCTCACCCGATGCGATTCGCGCATACCAAAAAGCCGGTTTCCCAGGTTCCATTGCAGAAATACGCAAAGACCCGGAAACCATGGCCCGCTGGACACGTTATAAGAGTAAATATTTGGTTGATTTCACCAATGAATTGACCCGTCAGGTCCGTGATATCCGTGGCCCGCAAGTCAAATCAGCCCGTAATATATTTGCTATGCCGATTTTAGAACCGGAAAGCGAAGCATGGTTTGCGCAGAATCTCGACGATTTCCTGGCTAACTATGATTGGGTTGCCCCGATGGCAATGCCGTTAATGGAGAAGGTGCCGTTATCAGAGTCTAACGAGTGGCTAGCGCAACTGGTGAATAAAGTTGCACAGCGCCCAGGCGCACTGAATAAAACTGTTTTTGAACTGCAATCGAAAGACTGGACCAAACCAGAGGGCAGCAATGCCATCAGTGGCCCAATACTGGCAGGATGGATGCGCCAGTTGCAGTTAAATGGCGCGCAAAATTTTGGTTACTATCCGGATAACTTTATCACTGGCGAACCACCGCTAAAAGATGTCCGCCCTGTGCTATCTTCTGCCTGGTATCCTTTATATGATCGATAGAATTATTGCATTACTCATCCTATGCCTGGTGCTGAGTATTCCCGCGGGAATGATCCTGCTCTTTACCGGCGACGTGTTGCTGAATTTTGTCTTCTTCTATCCGCTGTTTATGTCCGGTATTTGGATAACGGGTGGTGTCTATTTCTGGCTAAAGCGAGAAAGGCACTGGCCGTGGGGCGATGATGTGCCGCCCCCGGAGTTGAAAGGCAACCCACTAGTGTCAATTCTAATCCCTTGTTTTAACGAGGGGTTGAATGCGCGGGAAACCATTCACGCAGCACTGGCACAGACTTACACCAATATCGAAGTGATCGCTATCAACGATGGTTCCAGTGACGACACGGCGCAAGTGCTGGATGCCTTATTGGCTGAAGACCCACGCTTGCGTGTTATTCACTTGGCTCATAATCAGGGTAAAGCTATTGCCTTGCGGATGGGGGCAGCGGCAGCGCGCAGTGAATATCTGGTGTGTATTGATGGTGATGCTTTGCTGGACAGCAAAGCGGTGCCTTATCTGGTCGCGCCATTGATTGCTAACCCGCGTACCGGAGCGGTAACAGGTAACCCGCGCATCCGTACCCGTTCGACATTGATTGGCCGGGTTCAGGTAGGGGAGTTCTCTTCTATCATTGGGCTGATTAAACGAACTCAACGGGTTTACGGGCAAGTCTTTACCGTTTCTGGCGTAGTGGCTGCTTTTCGCCGTAGAGCATTGGCGGATGTCGGTTACTGGAGTCCGGATATGATAACTGAAGATATTGATATCAGTTGGAAACTCCAGATAAGACATTGGTCAGTATTCTTTGAACCACGGGGCCTGTGCTGGATTTTGATGCCAGAAACCTTAGGGGGTTTGTGGAAGCAGCGCCTACGCTGGGCGCAGGGTGGGGCAGAGGTTTTCCTGAAGAATATGTTCAAGCTGTGGCGCTGGCGTAATCGCCGGATGTGGCTATTGTTCCTTGAATACTCACTGTCTATCACTTGGGCCTTTACTTACCTGTTCAGTATCATCCTGTTCCTGCTGGGCCTGGTTATTACCTTACCACCAGGCATTCATGTGCAGACTGTGTTCCCGCCAGCCTTTACCGGCATGGTATTGGCCCTGACCTGTCTGTTGCAGTTTGCTATCAGTTTGGTGATTGAACGGCGCTATGAGCCTAAACTGGGTAATTCACTATTTTGGATTATTTGGTACCCAATGGTTTATTGGATGCTCAGTTTGTTCACCACCGTTGTTTCGTTCCCAAAAGTGATGCTGAACACCAAACGTAAACGTGCGCGCTGGGTCAGCCCAGACCGCGGGATCGGGAGGGTTAAACCATGAGTGCGCCTCTGATTCATACTGAGCAGCGGCTGCTACCGCGCTTAATTGATATAATTATTACCGCTTTAGCCTGGTTCGGTTTTATCTTCCTGTTTGTGAAGGGCTTTTTGGATATGATCCACCGCGCCCCGAACATGGGGCCGATCCCGTTTAGAATGTACATTTTGGCCGGTCTGACGACGTTGGCGCTCTATGCAGCTATTGCGGCATTTAATGCCATTGTGCTGATCGTTTGGGCCAAATATAACCAGATACGTTTTCAGGTTGAGCGCCGTGGGCACCGTCCTCATTTGGATGACGATGAACTCGCCGATAGCATGGAAATGACGGGGGAGATGATTGCCCAATTAAAAGCAGGTTCGTGTCTCACCCTGTATAACGATGAACACGGGCAACTGTTGGAAGTCAAAGAAGGGTTACAACTTCCCGAAGTCGCACCGGTCGTTAATTTGCGACGAGGGTGATAAGCAATCACCGCTGAATACCTGATAGCAGGCCGCCCTGTGCTTATATCAGGTATTCAGAACCAACCAGTCTGTTATTTCCACCCCAGTATGTTATTTCTACCTAAGTTAATCGTGCCAAACTTTACTTTTAATCCCACCCTTTCTTTATATATTGCTATGATTTAGCCGGTATTGTTACGGGCAGTCATAATGAATATTCCTATGGAAGCGACATGACAAACGGGAGCACACAGTGAATCAAAACCCTTTCGGACAAATTATTGGTGCAGAATTACCGCAGTGGCAATCAGCGTTGCGGCCTCAACGAGAAATTTTACCCGGGCATTTTTGCTATTTGGCCCCGGTTGACTCAGATAAACATGAAGCATCTTTGTATCAGGCATATCACCTGATTTCCGATGCCAGTGACTGGACCTATTTTTATTGTGATCGGCCAGAGAGTGAAAATGATTTCCAGCAGTACCTGCAAACATTAATTAATGCGAAAGATGCTTTGCATTATACCGTAATGGATGCGCAAGCCGATGTGGCGTTAGGAACGGTTGGCTTACAACGAATTGATGAAAAGAATGGTGTGATTGAGATTGGCTCAGTTAATTGGTCACCGCTCTTAAAACGCAATTCAGCGGGCACTGAGGCCATCTATTTGCTATTACATTATGTATTCGACAAATTAGGCTATCGTCGTTGTGAGTGGAAATGTGATTCCTTAAATGGGCCTTCAAATGCGGCGGCAATGCGATTTGGTTTTCAGTATGAAGGGCAATTTCGACAGGCGATTGTGACTAAAGGGCGCAACAGAGATACCAACTGGTATTCCATTACTGACCGGGAATGGCCATTAATTAAACAGGCATTTAACGATTGGTTAGCGATGGGAAACTTTGATAGCCAAGGCAAGCAAAAGACGCGTTTACAAGATTTAAGAATCAGTCGCTAATGCTTATAAAATGATATAGCGCGATATTAAAAATAATTAGAGTAAAAAATGAGCAAACTAAAAAGTTATATTTTTTTACATTTTGATATCGCGAATTTTAAGAGTGTCATTATACTGTAATCATCTGGCGGTATTTTTCACACGGTGCACAGCTTAGGCTGTTATCTATCACTGCGGGGATCGCTAATGGTAAAGTCCATGATTGGGCTGTTAAGAAAAAACCAAAGTTTTATCCAGGCGACTCGTTGTTACGAGGGCATAAACTCCGACTCTCAAATTCCAGTATTACCATCATCATGTGCTGTTAATATATTATCGTCACCCGTATTCTCGTCCCTAGTTTCAACATCACGTTATAACTCCCCTTGCGATATTGTTTCCCTCCGGCTATTGAACCGGATGTCGACTCTATTCGCATTTTCATTGGCTATTATTGGCTGCAAAGGAAGCCAAAACCGCATCTGTATGTGAAACATAATCGCGCAGGCTTTCCTGCTGCGGTAGTTGAATCAAACTGAAAGGTGCCACTATGGGAAGACAGAAAGCAGTGATCAAAGCTCGTCGTGAAGCGAAACGCGTTATTAGACGTGATTCACGTAGTCATCGTCAGCGTGAGGAAGAAAACGTGACATCGTTAGTGCAAATGGGCGGTGTTGAATCAATAGGTATGGCACGGGATAGCCGTGATACCTCCGTTATTCAGGCGCGTACGGAAGCTCAAGGTCATTACTTATCAGCCATAGAAAGTAAGTTGCTCATCTTCGCCACTGGTGAAGCAGGGTGTGGTAAAACCTTTATTAGCGCGGCCAAGGCTGCTGAAGCATTAATTCACAAAGAAGTAGATAGGATAATTGTGACGCGACCTGTACTACAGGCAGATGAAGACTTGGGCTTCTTGCCCGGTGATATTTCTGAGAAATTCGCGCCTTACTTCCGCCCGGTGTATGACATTCTGCTGCGCCGACTCGGATCTTCTTTCATGCAATATTGTTTACGGCCGGAAATCGGTAAAGTCGAAATTGCGCCTTTTGCGTATATGCGCGGGCGTACCTTTGAGAATGCGGTGGTGATCCTCGATGAGGCGCAAAACGTGACCGCCAGCCAAATGAAAATGTTTCTTACCCGCCTCGGTGAAAATGTCACTGTTATCGTGAATGGTGATATCACTCAGTGCGACCTGCCGCGTGGGGTGAAATCAGGTCTTAGTGACGCACTGGAGCGTTTTGCTGAGGATGAAATGATTGGCATTATTCGCTTTGATAAACAGGACTGTGTCCGCTCTGCACTCTGCCAACACACCTTGAATGCCTATTCATAACTCAAGATTATGAATGGATGACCCGATAAAAAAGGGCAAGCGCATCAAACGCTTGCCCTTTGCTTATCCCCTTACGGGAATATCGACAAAGAATTGTCGCTACAACATAATCGTCATCATATACGCGGCAAACAAGGCCAGATGGGCGGTGCCGTTGAGCACGTTGGTTCTGCCGGTAGAGAATGAGATTTGCGACAGAATCAAGACACTGACCATGACCACGATATGTGGCGCTTCCAGGCCAAAGTTCAACTCCTGCCCAGTCAGTACGGCAATTAAGGTTACCGCTGGCACAGTGAGGGAAATCGTGGCCAGCACCGAACCGAAGAACAGATTCATCGCTCGCTGTACCTGATTTGCCAATACTGCTTTTAATGCACCCAACCCTTCCGGTGACAAGATAAGCAAAGCAATTAGGAAGCCGGTAAATTTAGCCGGTGCATTTAACTCAGTCAGCAGCGCTTCCAGTGGGTTGGCATCAAATTTAGTCACTGCGATTACCGCAACCAAATGAATCAACAGCCAAAATGTGTGCCACAGGCTACTGTGAGATGACGGTTTACCGTGATGCGGGTCACTTGGGTCATCGCCTTCGTCTTCATGTTCGTAGACAAACAGGCTTTGGTGGGTTTTGGTCTGGATCAGCAGGAAAACACCATACATCGCCGCCGAAATCGCGGCGACTACCAGTGATTGTGCCACGCTAAAATTGCCACCGGGCAGGGTACTCGGTAAGACCAGTACAATGATAGCCAGTGGGAAGATAGCCATCAGATACTGTTTGATACCGACCAGATTGACATGCTGAGTGGCAAATTTACGTCCACCGAGCAGCAACGACACACCCACCAATCCCCCGATAACAATCATAATGATGGAATAGAGTGTATCGCGCATCAAGGCGGGGGCGGCATCACCTGTTGCCATCATCGCTGAGATCAAGCTGACCTCCAGCACCACCACCGACAGACTAAGAATCAATGATCCATAGGGTTCACCCAAACGGTGTGCTAAAACGTCAGCATGACGTACCACACTAAAAGCACTGCTCAGGATACCGACCAGTGCAATCATGTTGATAACGATTACCGCAGCAAAATTGCTGGTATCACCCCAGATATTAAGAATAACCAGCGCAATAATAGGCAGGATAAGGGAGTATTCGTGATGGCGAGATTTAGATCGGCCAGGATCATTTTGCGACTTCATTTCGAGCACGCTCCTAATAACTTTACTGCATTAAACGGGCATTAGAGCCATTTAACGATAATTAAGCGCCATATTGCAGGCTAAGTAGCTTTAAGACTAACAAATAACAGGGAATTGTCGCAGGAAATTTACAAGGTTTTAACGAGGAAAGGTAAAAAAAGAGTCAGAAAAATGGACATCAGAGGATAATGCCCATTGATTTTACAGATATTAATAGGGTCTAGTCGTCAAGATTGTCCATCACTTCATGACGTTGGTGATGATAGTCCTCTTCATTGAGGCCTTCACGCCAATAGGGAACGGCATAAAGTTGTTGGCGTTCGCAGCCTTTTTCACGCCGGAGATAACGGCGTAACTGCACCACCATCCGATCTTCACCGGCCAGCCAAAATGTAGCTTCCTCCATCGGCAGTTCAAGTGCGCAGAATTGGGTGATAACTTCATCGGTTTTTTCAGTACCACCAATGACCCAACTCAGTTCAAAACCAGCCGGTTTCACCAGATTAAGCACATCCTGTGGGGTATCGACACGAATAATGGCATGACCCTGCGCATTGGCGGGTAATGTCTCTAATAGGGCCGCGATAGCCGGTAATGAAGAGGGGTCACCAACCAGATAGCTGTATTCAGCCGCTGGCAGCATGGTTTCAGGGCCGCCTGGATTGGTAATGCCTATCCAGTCACCTGATTTAGCATTGCGGGCAAAATTAACCGCTGGGCCGCTGTGGTCATGAAGTGCAAATTCAATGTCTATTTCACAAAGTTCAGCTCTGATGGCCCGAACCGAGTAGGTTCGAACAATCGGGCGTACTTCTGCTGCTGGCCATTGTGGGCCTTTCTCACCAAGCACCGGCAGTTCCGGCTGTGTTTGGTGTGCTAATGGCAGGAAGACTTTTAAATGTGCACCGGCACAATCTGTCGGGTAATTGTGCAATGTCGGACTGTAAAAAGTGACTCGGCGTAGGTGTGGGGAAGTGTCTACCACCTTTTTGACTTGCACCAGGCGCGGAGGGGTTGGACGGTATTTGGGTTTTGCTGCGGTTGATTCTATGGTCACAGTTTATCCTTCTTATCTTATGGCGTTTTATTCTTGTTCGTCAGCAGCATGGATGCGGCTTATCAAGGCATAAACTATATCACCAACTAATGTTAATGATAATTATTTGCATGAGTGGAATGTAAGGAAAACGAAAAGAGTGAGTTGCCCCGCCAGAGTGGGGGGCAAAAATGTGATTTAGCGAAGAATTAGCTGATAGGTTGCACAATAGCCACACGGCGGAAATGCATTCGTAGCCGTAACATGGTCACCAGTGCCACAATCATCACCGCCATCGCGGCAAGAGGGAGTTGTTGTAAGTGTAAGCCAAATGCCAGCAAGGTACCACCGAGCCAGGCCCCTAACGCATTGCCTAAATTGAACGCACTCTGATTAAAGGTTGATGCCAGATTAGGAGCATCTCTGGCTTGATCCACCACCAATAGCTGCAACATTGGACAAAGGGCAAAAGCCACAATACTCCAGATGAACAAGGTTAGAACTGCCGGTAAGTAAAAACCAATGGTGTAATGCAATGCCAGCAAAATACCTATCAAAATGGCAATCAGACGTGTCATTGAGCCGACCAGATTTTTATCACCTAACCGGCCACCCAGCACACTGCCAATGGATAATCCAACGCCGAGGATCAGCAAGACAATCGTGACACCATGTTCAGAAACACGGGTAACCTCGCGCAGCAGGGGGGCAATATAGGTGAAGACGGTAAACAGACTGGTATTGGTTAACACTGATAGCAGTAAAGCGGTTTGCACTTTTTTCTGCATCAACGTTTTGAACTCTAATTTCGGGCTGATTTTCTTCATCGGAATATTGCTAGGTAACCAGGCGATCACGGCGATGATGGCGACAATACCGATGGCGCTAACTCCCCAGAATGCCGCACGCCAGCCGAAAGCTTGTCCAATGGCCGTGCCCAATGGCACGCCGAGCACATTTGCCAGCGTGACCCCCATAAACACTAATGCAATTGCCCGCGCACGGCGATTGGGCTGAACCAAATCGGTGGCGACCACTGAAGCTAATCCAAAGAATGTGCCGTGACACAATGCCGCAATAATACGTGCAGCCATCAGCAAGTTATAAGTTTCAGCCAAGGCACACAGGATATTGCCGATAATAAATAAAACAATTAAACCCAATAGGGTGGATTTACGCGGCACTCGTGCTGTTGCAATGGCCAACAGTGGAGCACCAATGACCACGCCCATAGCATAGACTGATACCAACATTCCGGTTTTAGGGATACTGACCCCGAGATCATGGGCGACTTCTGGTAATAGCCCCATAATGACAAACTCGCTGGTACCAATGCCAAAGGTAGCAATGGTCAGCGCGATAATAGCCAACGGCATGAATAACTCCTGAACCGGCTCAACAGGCATGAAGAGACTGAAGAATAGTCTTTGCAGGTAAATTTAATCGGCCGATTCTAGCACTGCCCCAAAATAGCGTCTAACGGCAAAGTGCTATATTAAAAAGTTATTTAATATAGCTGATTTTATTCTTGTGTATTCACTTGCGCAAAATTGGTCATTTTCTACAAATATTTATTTTTTTGATAATTAAGCCTATTTTTCAATTTTTTGGCTATATCTAACTTTTTTTGTAAGTCATTAACTTTGTTTAGTACAAAAAAGCATAAACAACGGTTTTTTTGTATTTGTTTGTCTCTATTATCCCCGCGATTCTGTACCTCAATCAGAAAGAAAGGGGCAAAGTATGAATTTCCAACAGCTTAAAATTATTCGGGAATCGGCCCGTTGTAATTACAATCTGACTGAAGTGGCAAATACATTATTTACCTCGCAATCGGGTGTGAGTCGGCATATTCGCGAGTTAGAAGAAGAATTGGGTATTGAGATATTTATCCGGCGTGGAAAACGCTTGTTGGGAATGACTGAGCCGGGCAAAGAGTTACTGGCAGTTGCAGAGCGCATGTTAAATGATGCCAATCAAATTCGCCGCCTGGCTGATGTTTTTAGCAATAATGATAGTGGCCAGTTGCATATTGCGACCACGCATACTCAAGCCCGTTACAGTTTACCTCGGGTGATAAAAGAGTTTCGTCTGCTGTATCCACAGGTCAAACTGGTTATTAGCCAGGGAAATCCACAAGAAATTGCGGCGATGCTGCAATCCGGTGAGGCTGATATTGGGATTGCCACTGAAGTACTGATGAGTGATGAATCTGTCGCGGCATTTCCTTATTACCGTTGGCATCACGCGATAGTGGTACCCGAAAATCATCCATTAACACAAGAGCCAAACATCACGCTGGAAACCTTGAGTACCTTGCCATTAATTACTTATCGCCAAGGGATAACCGGCCGATCACGGTTGGACAATGCCTTCAAAAATGCCGGATTAACCCCCGATATTGCCCTCAGCGCACAAGATTCTGATGTGATTAAGACCTATGTCGAGCTAGGCATGGGAGTGGGGATTCTGGCGGATATGTCGTATGAAGCACATCGTGACAAGGGGCTGGTGCGCCTTAATGCAGAGCATTTGTTTGACGCGAATACAGTGTGGTTAGGATTAAAACGAGGTCAGTTACAACGTAACTTTATCTGGTTCTTTATCCAGCTCTGCAACCCAACACTTTCTCTGCATGATATTAAAGAGAAAGTGTTGGCAGAAGCCCCAGACGAAGTGGTGATTGATTACCAGATTTAGTCCCTATGTGAGTCGGGCTGGCGATTATGTAACATCGTCAGTCAAGGTCATCATTGTCCGGGGTAAATCGTACCCGTACTTCTGTTCCACCTTCTTCCCGTTGGCGGATATCACACTGCCCATGCAGGCTGGCAGCTCGGTCTTGCATAATCATTAGACCGTAATGATTTGGCCGTTTGCTGGCTTGACCAATGCCACAGCCATTGTCGAGGATTGACATGACGACATCACCTTGCTCCGCCGTGACTTTAACGGCGGCCTCAGTGGCGTGGGCATGTTTATAAATATTATTCAGCGCTTCACGGGCAATATTGACCATGTGAATGGCTTGATGGTTGGGAATAGAGTCCGATGGTAAGTTGAAATCGAGTGTAATGGGTAAGTTGGCACGCTCGCTGAATTCATTGACTAAGTTTTGCAGTGCGGCTTGCAATGTCGCTTCATTGAGTTTCAAACGAAATGTGGTTAGCAACTCCCGCAGTTGGCGGTAGGCGATATTAAGTTCATCGCGCATTTGTTGTATCAATAGTTTACTGGGGTCGGGTAAGTCCGGAACTTGCATCTGCAAACAGCTAATTTGTATTTTCAGGCAGGAAAGAGATTGCGCGATGGAGTCATGCAGTTCGCGCGCAATGGCTGAACGCTCCTCCATCAACAGGAGTTGCTGCTGATGTCTCGCCTGACTTTCTAGTGCCAATGTGCTGGTCAATTGCTCGACCAACATATTCACCAACTGTTGCTGATCGGAATTAAGTGGTGTTTCTGATGGGAGCTTTGCCAGTAATAAACCATATTGACCCAGCTTATCGCTCAAACTCCAGCTTAGTGATTCCCGCGCTGTCGGCGGGTTCGTGACAATGAATGACCCGCTAATAGTTAATTGTGTCGGTCGATTTTGTGGTGGTAAATATTCACCATCTAAATGGTCAGCCAGCTGTGAGCGATAAAGGTGATTCTCGTATAAACAGATTTGCACATTTTCTAGTGGTGTCAGGGTTTGCAACTGTTCAATGACTGGCACCAAACGTTCACTCAATGGTTGAGGGGTATGCAGTTGGCGACTGCTGTGATAAAGAAACGCCAGCACCTGGTTTTTCTGTTGCAAGTCTGCTGTTTTCTGCGCAACTCTCTGTTCCAAATCACTGTATATCACTGACAGTTCCTGCGACATTCTATTCAGTGCTGTGCCCAACATCCCCATCTCATCGCGCTGATAAGGCAGAGAGAAACGCTGGCTAAAATCACCGCGTCCGATGGCATTCGCCATTGAAATCAGTTGCAGCCACGGGCGCAATAAACGGCGGCGAAGGTAATAAATGGTGGCGAGCATCAACCCTAGTGTCAACACAATGAACACCAACTGAATCATCGTCACCAGCAGTAGGCGCTGCTCGGTTTTATGGTCAATGGCTAATACCAATGCATCAAGCTGGTGGACAAAATCGGCCACATTGGCGGCAACATCATCGGGCTGCTTAGCTTGTAGCAGTTGTGGTTTTAAGGTGCTTTGCCAGTAACGTTCGATTTGTTGGTATTGACGGGTTAAACCCTCCCGCTGGAGGGCGTGTTGTAAGTCATCACTGGTTTTATCCTGCTCCAGTGCCGCTAAATAGGGTAGATCCCCTTTATCTAGCGGCACCATGGAAAGCAGCCGGTAACTTTGCATCCGCAGAGAACCTGCTTTATTGATGGCGTGCGCGTTACCTTGAATGCTTTGGGCCATCCATGACGAGATCGTCATACCAGCCAGCCCCAACATGCCCAGTAGTATCATCAGCAAAGCAATCTGATTAACTAATGGAATTAGGTAACGTTTCATAAAGCGGGATCCCTGTCATTAATAAGCTGGCAACCTTGCCGTTGTTCATCCCACAGCGTGATCGCTAGTGGGATTTCATGCCGGCGGCTGTCATCATCATACGGAACAGCATAGAAACTGCCAATAAAGCCAGCACACTACCGCACCAGATAAGTAACATCCAACCGACTCTCTTCCACCAAGGAGACTTTACTGGCTCAAGTGGTTGGGATGGTGATGGTGATTTCATCATTCAGTGATAACCCTGTTCGTGATTGATTTTCCCACGGAATACGTAGTAGCTCCAGAAGGTATAAACCAGAATGATTGGAATAATAAAAAGTGCGCCGACCAGCATGAATCCCAAACTTTGCGGAGGAGCTGCGGCCTGCCATAAGGTAATTGATGGCGGAATAAGATAAGGCCAAATACTGATACCCAAGCCGCTGTAGCCCAAAAATACTAACAACAGGGTCAACAGGAAGGGGGCATAATGTCTACCATGCTTGACTGCGCGCAGTAATGCCCAACTGGCGAAGAGCACCAATATAGGCACCGGCAGGAACCAGAACAAATTGGGCAGGCTAAACCAGCGTGCAGCAATCTGTGGGTGAGTCAGTGGTGTCCAAACGCTAATAATGGCAATAATGAGCAACATCATCAGGGTGAGTGGGCGCGCCAGTTTATGCATCACTTGCTGCACATGACCGTCAGTTTTCATGATGAGCCAGGTACAACCAAGCAGGGCATAGGCAATGACCAGCCCTAAGCCACAAAACAGGGCAAAGGGGGTAAACCAGTCAAATGGCCCACCACTGTAACTGCGACCGGTGACTGGGAATCCGTGAATAAAAGCACCGACAACCATTCCCTGGGTAAAGGTGGCGGCCAGCGAACCGCCAATAAAGGCTTTATCCCAGATATGCTGTTTTTCCGGCGTGGCTTTAAAGCGGAATTCGAACGCGACACCGCGGAAAATCAGCCCCAACAGCATCAAAGTCAGCGGAATAGCCAGTGCATCAAGAATCACCGCGTAAGCCAGCGGGAAAGCCCCCAGTAAAGCCGCCCCCCCAAGTACCAGCCAGGTTTCGTTGCCATCCCAGACTGGGGCGACGCTATTCATCATCAAGTCCCGGTCACGGCTGTTTTTTACCAACGGAAACAGGATGCCAATGCCTAAATCAAAACCATCCATCACCACATACATCATGGTACTGAATACGATGATGACAAACCAAATCAGTGGAAGGTCGATACCCATAGTTAGCTCCTGTTTTGGTTATTGTCAGTGGTCAATACGCCGCTATCAGCATTGGCGTCGCTGACTGCCGACAGTGGTCTGGCAGGTGTTGCGTGTTGGCCGGGCCCGCCGCTATCTTGTTGGCGACCTTCATGGGCGATTGGCCCTTTGCGGATAAGCCGCATCATATAGGCGTAGCCCACACCAAAGACCGAGCCATACACCAGAATAAATATCAGCAAGCTGATGCTCATATGCATTTCACCGTGGGATGACACTGCATCACTGGTGCGCTGCAAGCCATAGACAATCCACGGCTGGCGACCCACTTCGGTGGTAAACCACCCCGCCAGAATGGCAATCAACCCTGATGGCCCCATCCACAACACAAAATAAAGGAAGGGACGAGATTGATACAGAGCGCCACGCCAACGCAGCCATAAACTCCAAAAACCAGCCAAAATCATCAACATGCCTAATCCGACCATAATGCGGAAAGACCAAAACACGATGGTTGAGTTAGGGCGATCTCCGGGTGGAAAAGATTTCAGCGCCGGGATCTGCTTATCCAGACTGTGAGTCAGGATAAGGCTGCCTAAATAGGGGATCTCCAGTGCGAAATGGGTTTTCTCTTGTTTCATGTCTGGCCAGCCAAACAGAATCAGTGGGGTAGGTTCGCCGGGTTTATTTTCCCAGTGCCCCTCAATGGCTGCAATTTTGGCTGGTTGATATTCCAGCGTATTAAGGCCGTGGGCATCACCAATAACCGCCTGAAGAGGGGCGACAATTAAAGCCATCCACATTGCCATCGACAGCATTTTTCGCATCGCCGAAGTATCGCGTTTGCGTAGCAAATGCCAGGCAGCGGAAGCCCCAACAAAGAAGGCTGAAGCCAGGAAGGCGGCGGTCGACATGTGCAACAGGCGATAGGGGAAGGAGGGGTTAAAGATCACTTTTAGCCAGTCAACGGGCACCACTTGCCCATTAATAACTTCAAAACCTTGTGGTGTCTGCATCCAGCTATTGGAAGCCAGAATCCAGAAAGTTGACATGAGTGTTCCCAATGCCACCATGCAGGTGGCAAAGAAATGCAAGCCGGGACCAACACGATTCCAGCCAAATAGCATCACACCTAAAAAACCGGCTTCGAGGAAGAAGGCGGTCAAGACTTCATAAGTCAGCAGCGGGCCAGTGATGCTACCGGCAAATTCTGAGAAAAAGCTCCAGTTGGTACCAAACTGGTAGGCCATAACCAGACCGGACACCACGCCCATACCAAAGTTGACGGCAAAGATTTTTGACCAGAAATGGTAGAGGTCACGGTAATCTTCATTTTTGGTTTTTAGCCATAAACCTTCGAGTACTGCCAGAAAACTGGCAAGACCAATAGTGATCGCCGGGAAAATAATATGGAACGAAATGGTGAAAGCGAATTGGATTCTGGCCAACTCGAGAGCGGTTAAGCCAAACATAGCGACCTCGCTAAAAACATGGTACTGCCTCATCAAACGATAGAAGAAATCGCGCCATAGTGACGATGCAGTGACATCGCCACGGGCAATTATTTCGCGGAGTAAACTTGGCAGTTAGTTAACCATAAGTTAAAGTGGCTATAATAGTGACAATTAATTCAATCTCACCTATAACAGTTGGCTTATGACTCGATATGAACAGTTAGCGCAGCAAATCCGTGCGCAAATACAATCCAAGGTCTGGCAAGCGGGCGACAAGCTGCCGTCACTGCGAGAAAGTTGTAAGCAATCGGGTTTAAGCTTAATGACCGTAGTGCAGTCTTATCAGTTACTTGAAAGTCAGGGATGGATCGTGGCACGCCCGCAATCGGGATATTATGTTGCTTCGCGTCCAACCCAGTTGCCGCAACCTCAGCGGGGGAAAAAACTGCATCTGGACGAGCAAGTAGACATCAATACTTTTATTTTTGATGTATTACAGGCGGGAAAAGACCCGGCCATCATGCCGTTTGGCTCGGCATTTCCCGATCCGAGTTTATTGTTGCAACCCCGATTGTCACGTGCACTGGCGGGGGTTGCGCGTAAAATATCACCACAAAGTTCGGTGACAAACTTGCCACCGGGCAATGAAAGTTTGCGCCGTAATATTGCTCAGCGTTATGCCGCCAGTGGGATGAATGTTTCACCCGAAGAAATTGTGATTACTGCCGGTGCGATGGAGTCCCTTAGCCTGAGTTTGCAGGCGGTGACTCAGCCCGGAGATTGGGTTGTTATTGAATCTCCAGCGTTTTATGGTGCGCTACAGGCCATAGAGCGCCTGCGTTTAAAAGCTATTGCTATTACCACGCACCCGCAAAATGGGATGGATCTCGATGCTCTTGAGCAGGTCATCAGCCAGTATCCGATCAAGGCGTGTTGGCTGATGACGCACTTTCAGAATCCGCTTGGTAGTACGATGTCCTGGCCGCAGAAAAAACGGCTGGTGGCGCTGCTGCAACAGAATAATATTTCGTTAATTGAAGATGATGTTTATGGTGAGTTGTACTTCGGTGCTGAGCGCCCCTTGCCGGCCAAAGCACTCGAGCAGCACCGCCAAATTCTACATTGCTCCTCTTTTTCAAAATGTCTGGCTCCGGGATTTCGAGTTGGTTGGGTGGCGGCGGGGGAACATGCACAGCGGGTGCAACATCTGCAACTAATGAGTACCGTTTCGGCCAGTGTTCCGACTCAGTTAGCTATTGCTGATTACCTCAGTCAAGGAGGGTACGATACTCACTTGCGCCGGTTGCGTCGTATGATGGAACAGCGGCTAAACGCGTTGCGTCAGGCGGTGGTTGAGCACTTTCCCAAGAACGTCAAAATCAGCCATCCATCTGGAGGCTACTTCCTGTGGCTGGAATTGGAACCGCCATTTAATGCCAGTGAATTATACCGGCGAGCGTTGGCGCAGGGTGTCAGTATTGCGCCGGGACGAATGTTTACCACTGGCAATCAGTTCGATCACTGTTTTCGCCTCAATGCTTCATTTGCCTGGTCGGAGCAAAGCGAAAAAGCCATCCGCATTCTGGCTATGCTGATAACTCAATTGACCAGTGGTGTTGATAATCGCTCACGCTAATCCTGCCATTTCCCCTTTTTAATCGGTTAATACTGATGGCTCCAGAAAATGGGGCCATCACCGCATAATCTGCTGTTGAACTAACCGCCTTATTGTTGCGCTTGTTATGCATAAACGTCTTTGTCCATCCTTTTATCCTCCCTTTCCCGGTAGCAGAAATGCACCCAATTGATGCATTGATTGCTCATTTATAGGGCGTGAAGAATCTACGGTGTTGCTTTTATGTTGCAAAAGTGTGATCTGATAGAGCAAGAATCAACATTGGTTGCCAATGCATACAATTTCGCGCTAAACCCCTCTGGTTGGTCATTTTGATGGTCAATAGACAGTATGAATGCGAGTGATTTGCATAATTATGCATTTTAAAACTTTGTTTTAATGGGATTTATACATTTTATTCACATTGTGAGCGGTGTGGCACGAAAGCTGCTCTACACTTTATATCAGGTGAATATATTTCATTCTTCATTGTTAACAGAATAAGAGATTTTGTTGGGCGGCAGGGTGATTCCTGGCAATAAGCCTTCCAAACGAGAGGCCTCTCAAACCATAGGCCTCTCAAATAACAAGTCTCTCAACCCATATTTACGCTGATTAAAGAGGCCACTATGGAACAGCCAATCCCGGTTACCCGACAGTCTTTTGATGAATGGATCGTCCCAACTTATGCTCCAGCTGACTTTATTGTGGTACGAGGCGAAGGGGCGACACTGTGGGATCAACAGGGCAAATCTTATATCGATTTTGCGGGAGGGATTGCCGTCAATGCCTTAGGCCATGGGCATCCGGCGGTAAAAGCCGCATTGATTGAGCAAGCGGACAAAGTATGGCATTTGGGCAATGGCTATACCAATGAACCGGTGTTGCGGCTGGCAAAACAACTGATTGATGCCACCTTCGCTGAAAAAGTATTTTTCTGTAATTCAGGAGCCGAAGCCAATGAAGCAGCACTGAAGTTGGCGCGTAAATATGCCTTGGATAATTTTGCCAATAAGCCGGGACAGCAGGGCGAAAAGAACCAGATTGTTGCCTTTAGAAACGCCTTTCATGGCCGGACACTGTTCACCGTTTCGGCGGGAGGCCAGCCCAAGTACTCGCAGGATTTTGCTCCACTGCCGGGGGGGATTAGCCACGGCATTTTCAATGACCTGGCCTCTGCCGAAGCCCTTATTACCGATCAAACCTGTGCGGTGATTGTCGAGCCGATTCAAGGTGAAGGGGGCGTGTTACCCGCAGATAACGAGTTCCTGCATGGCCTGCGTGCATTGTGTGATCGCCATAATTCTGTACTGATTTTTGATGAAGTACAAACCGGGGTAGGCCGTACCGGTGAGTTGTATGCCTACATGCATTATGGCGTCACCCCTGATGTCCTGACCAGCGCCAAAGCTCTTGGGGGGGGGTTCCCGATAGCCGCCATGCTGACGACCACAAAATATGCCAGCGCACTGAATGTCGGCAGTCACGGGACAACTTACGGCGGTAACCCATTAGCTTGTGCGGTGGCAGGCACCGTTTTATCTCTCATCAATACACCAGCTGTATTGTCGGGCGTGAAAGAGCGGCACCAATGGTTTTTAGATGGTTTGGCTGACATCAATGCGCGTTACAAGGTTTTCGCCGAAATACGCGGGCGCGGCTTGTTGATCGGCTGTGTGCTGAACAGTGATTATGCTGGTAAATCCAAAGATATCATTCAGGCCGCAGCCCAGCATGGGTTAATCGCCCTGATTGCTGGCCCCGATGTTGTCCGCTTTGCACCATCACTAATTATTTCTCAACACGATATTAAAGAGGGCTTGGCCCGACTTGCTATGGGTATTGAGCAGGTCTGTCGTAAGGCTAAGTCGTAACACATCAGCCGTAACACATTAGCCGTAACACATCGGCAGTCAGCAAGGACCTTGAATATGATGAGAGTTCGCCCGGTAGAACGCCGTGATTTAGCCGATATTCTGGAGTTGGCTGGGAAAACTGGCGTTGGCATGACCTCACTGCCACAAAATGAGCAACACCTCGCCGCCAGAATTGAGCGCGCATTAAATACCTGGCAAGGTTCTTTGGCTGCGGGTGATCAAGGTTACCTGTTCGTCTTAGAAGACACTGAGCGAGAGAAAGTCGTGGGCGTCAGTGCGATAGAAGTGGCTGTTGGGATGAATGACCCTTGGTATAACTTCCGCGTGGGAACACTGGTTCATGCCTCTAAAACCCTCAATGTGTACAAATCAGTGCCGACGCTATTTTTGAGCAATGATCACACTGGTTATAGCGAACTCTGCACACTGTTTCTTGACCCTGAATATCGTAAAGATAAAAACGGCCCCTTCTTATCGAAAGTTCGTTTTCTGTTTATCGCCGCATTTCGCCAGCACTTCTCGCGCAAATTGATTGCTGAGATGCGCGGTTACACCGATGAACAAGGCCGTTCACCATTTTGGGAAAATGTCGGTCGTCACTTTTTCGCTATCGAATTTGCAAAAGCCGATTACCTGAGTGGGACGGGGCAAAAAGCGTTTATTGCCGAACTGATGCCGAAACACCCGCTGTATGTGGATTTTTTGGCAGAAGAAGCCCGTGCGGTGATAGGCCAGGTTCATCCTCACACCGCACCTGCTCGCGCGGTTTTGGAGACTGAAGGCCTGCAATATCAGGGATATGTCGATATTTTTGATGGTGGGCCGACTTTGGAAGCCAACACCGACGAAGTGCGGGCGGTGCGCGATAGCAGCCAGCGAAAAGTGGTTATTGATGATATTGATATTGACCCAAGTGGTAGCGCTTATTTAGTGGCCAATGACCGTTACCAAGAATTTCGTTCCATATTAATTAACACCCATCTATCAGACGAATTTCTGCATTTAACCACTGACAATGCAGCGGCACTGGGTGTTGTGACGGGGGATGTGGTTCGGATAATCAGCCTTTTTGCACCGGAGACCAAAAAATGACCCATCCTGCATTGTTTATTCAGGGGGAATGGCGCACCGGTAAAGGTGCCCATTTCGATAAACATGACCCTATGGAACAGCAATTATTGTGGCAAGCGCGTGCCGCTGATAGCGCAGATGTCGCCGCAGCTTGTCGCGCCGCGCGTGATGCTTTCCCCACATGGGCTCGAACGCCACTGGAACAGCGAGTGGCGATTATTCAGCGTTTTGCCGTATTACTCGAACAACATAAGCAGCAATTGGCGCGAACGATAAGTCTGGAAACCAGTAAACCGCACTGGGAAACGCTAACAGAAGTGCAGGCCATGATGGGCAAAGTAGCTATTTCGTTGCAAGCCTATCAAACCAGAACCGGTAGCAGTCAAACGCCGATGGCGGACGCTATCTCAGTGCTGCGGCACCGGCCACATGGCGTATTGGCGGTTTTTGGCCCTTATAACTTTCCCGGACATCTCCCCAATGGACATATTGTTCCTGCTTTGTTAGCGGGCAATACGGTGGTGTTCAAACCCAGTGAATTGACCCCGCTAACGGCAGAAGAAACAGTCAAGTTATGGCAATTGGCAGGCATTCCTGACGGCGTACTCAATTTAGTTCAGGGCGGACGTGACACTGGCGAAGCGCTGGCGGCCCAACCTGATATTGATGGTTTACTGTTTACCGGCAGTGCCAATACCGGTTACCACTTACACCGGCAACTGGCGGGGCAACCGGAGAAAATTCTGGCGTTGGAGATGGGGGGGAATAATGCCCTGATTGTTGAGCAGGTCAAAGACTGTGATGCAGCGGTAAACCTCGCGATTCAGTCAGCTTTTATCTCTGCTGGTCAGCGTTGTACCTGCTCGCGACGCTTGTTGATCAAGAGTGGCGCTGAAGGTGATGCATTTTTACAACGTTTTGTTGCAGTGAGTAAAGCACTCCGTATTGGGCGCTGGGATAGTCAACCGGCTCCTTTCATGGGGGCGGTGATTTCATCTCAAGCAGCTGAAAAAATGCTGGCAGCACAGCAACATTTGCTGTCATTAGGGGGGAAAGCCTTATTAACCATGACCCGACCTGATAGCCAAAGCGCGGTTTTGACCCCCGGTATCATTGATATCACCGGTATCAGCGAGGTCCCTGATGAAGAGTATTTTGGCCCGCTGGTGAGTGTTATTCGCTATAGCGATTTTAACCAGGCACTAAAAATAGCCAATCAAACCCGATTTGGTTTAGCCATCGGTCTGGTTTCAGAAGACAGGCAACAGTTTGAACAACTGCTATTGGAAGCCCGTGCAGGTATTGTTAACTGGAATAAACCTTTGACCGGAGCCTCCAGCGCGGCTCCATTTGGTGGGGTTGGGGCTTCAGGTAATCACCGACCAAGTGCATTTTATGCCGCAGATTATTGTGCCTGGCCCATGGCATCACTCGAAAGTGAAAGTCTGACACTGCCTGCAACACTGTCGCCAGGCATTTCATTCGACTTACCTGATTAGCCCACTTATCTGATTAACTCATAGGTGCGAACGGAGAATAAGATGGCAGGATATGAAGTTAACTTCGATGGATTGGTTGGGCTGACACATCACTATGCCGGATTGTCTTTTGGCAATGAGGCCTCCACCAAGCATCAAAATACGCTCTCCAACCCACGGCTGGCAGCAAAACAGGGCCTGCTAAAAATGAAAGCGTTGGCCGATTTAGGTTACAAGCAAGGCGTTCTTCCCCCGCAAGAGCGCCCAGCGATGGGGGTTTTACGCCAGTTGGGTTTTAGTGGGTCAGATGAGCAAGTATTAAGTGAAGTGGCGCGCAAATCGCCACGGCTATTGTCGGCGGTCAGCTCCGCCTCATCAATGTGGACCGCTAATGCGGCAACAGTATCACCTGCCGCAGACAGCGCTGACGGGCGAGTTCATTTTACCGTGGCAAATTTGAATAATAAATTTCATCGCGCCATCGAGGCAGAGACAACTTCAGCAATATTAAAAAGCATTTTTAATAATCACCGTCACTTTGTTCACCACGATGCATTGCCTTCTGTTGAGTTATTTGGCGATGAGGGCGCAGCTAATCATAATCGCCTGGGGGGAGAGTATGACCGCCCGGCGATTCAGGTATTTGTTTATGGCCGTCAAGGGCTTGAAAGCGGGGCAATGCCCAGCCGATATCCTGCGCGCCAAACATTAGAAGCTAGCGAAGCCGTGGCACGTTTACACTTGTTAGACCCTGAACGCACTGTTTTTGTGCAGCAGAATCCAGCGGTAATCGATCAAGGGGTATTCCACAATGATGTTATCGCGGTCAGTAACCAAAACGTGTTATTCCACCACCAACATGCCTTTGTACCCGATATCCGAGTAATGGAAGATCTGCGTCGCAAAATGGGGCGAATTGAGCAACAGCTGCTCACCATTGAAGTGCCCGCAGCACAAGTTTCTGTCGCGCAAGCGGTATCGAGCTATCTGTTTAACAGCCAGTTACTGAGTAAACCCAATGGCAAGATGCTGCTGGTTATTCCACAAGAATCCCAGGAATGTCCCGCAGTGTGGGAGTATCTGTCTGAGCTGATAAGCAGCGGTGGTCCGATTGATGAGGTCAGAGTTTTTGACCTGCGCGAAAGTATGCACAATGGTGGTGGCCCGGCTTGCTTACGGCTACGTGTTGCGCTCAATGATACTGAGTTAGCGGCAGTGAATAGCAGAGTGATGATGACACCCGCTTTGTTTGTTGCGCTGAATAATTGGGTCGACCAGCACTATCGCGATCGCTTGCAATTTAAGGACTTGGCTGACCCACAGTTGTTACAAGAAGGGAGGCAAGCATTGGATGAATTGACCAAAATACTCAATTTAGGTTCGATATACCCGTTCCAACATCCTTAATCGAAATATCAAAAATCGAACGGCATGAGCCATGAAAAAAGATAAGCAAAGGGAAGGGACGATGATGCCAGATTTTCTGTCAATCACCCTGGCGGGGTCCCCACCGCCACTCACTAGCGGCGAAACATCAAACCTTAAATGGCAATGGATGGATGAAGGGGTGTTGATGCTCACCCCCCACGGAACCTGTTCGCAATCAGTGGTGTTATCGGCCGGTATCCATGGAAATGAAACAGCTCCGATTGAGATTCTAAACCAATTAGTCTCTGATTTATTAGCTAGTCAGCTGCCATTAGCAGTGCGTTTGTTAGTGATATTAGGTAATCCGCCAGCTATCAGAGCCGGGGAACGCTATCTCACCGCAGATATCAATCGCATGTTTGGTGGGCGTTATAAAAATTATTCACTAACTGATGAGGCAATACGGGCTGAAATCCTCGAACAAAAGGTGGGAGAGTTTTTTGCATCTGATCCACTGTCTCTACGTTTACATTATGATCTACATACGGCCATTCGGGGTTCACATCATAACCGATTTGGTTTGTTACCTTACCGAACAACGCCTTATTGTGCGGCAATGTTACGTTGGCTAAAAGATAGTGAGTTAGATGCATTAGTTATGCATACCTCGGTGGGAGGAACCTTTGCCCACTTCAGTAGTGAGTTCTGCCAGGCGGCCAGTTGTACGTTGGAATTGGGTAAAGCGCTACCCTTTGGGCAAAATCAGCTCGAACAGTTTAGTCCGATCACTGCGGGTTTACGTGCATTAGTCAGCGGAGGGCAATTGCCTACTCGATCTACCGAACCAATGATATTTTATCGTGTCGTTAAATCACTCCTGAAGCAACATGCTGATTTTAAACTGTGGGTGGCGGATGATACGGTAAACTTCACTCGCTATCCGCAAGGAACATTGATGATAGAACAGCTCAATGAGCACTATCGCGTTGAGCATGAATATGAGTGGATCTTGTTCCCCAATCCGCGAGTTGCGCTGGGATTGCGTGCTGGCATCATGCTAGTGCAAATGGATGAGAATGATTTACCACAAGTATAAGTCAGGCTATATGACTTATACCGCCCTGGATAGTAACGTAAGTTAATATCACTACAGGGCGTTTTACTTAAGCTAAATTTAAAGAGGTATATCTCTTTTGGTATGTAAAAAAGTAACTTCACAACATCAATAGTTCATTTTCTCTGCATTAAATTAAAAAATATCTTATTTGATTTTATATCACTCATCGGCAGCTTTATAAAACCTATCTAATTAACGATACTCTAAAACCACACTTTTCATAAACCTATTAATGTCATTCATACTTTACTCTTTTCCACGTTGCACCAAATAGGATATTCATCCTCGATTATTTGTATTTTAAATAGTCGATAAATGGCTTTGGATATATAAAAAATAGATTATAAGTGTGATATCCACTCCATTTTACAAATCTAACTACTCAAAAGAACAAAAAAGAAACAAATTGAAATGACTTTGCACCTAAATGGTGCTATTGCACTGTTTTGGTTATATCTAATTACCTAAAAACACAGTTAATCAACGAGTTATGGAAAGTTCCGTTAAAAACATTTTGTTACAATTGATTGCCTGTTTATACCTATATATCTCCAATTTTACCGTTTTAACTTTTCGTGCTTAGTGATAATGTCTATTCGCTTTACAAAGACAGGTAACTATAAAAAATTAAAAGTTAACTTTTATGAGGCTAAATAACTAATTTAGCCTGCGGGTTAATTTTATTAAAATTTAAAGGAAAAATAATGATGAAGCGCAGTGTGCTGGCCTTAGCGGTCACCTTGAGTATGGTTCCTACTCTCTCAAACGCAGCAGAAATTTATAATAAAGATGGCAACAAGCTGGATCTTTATGGCCGCGTAGCCGCTAAATACATTTTCACCAATCATAATAATGCCGATGATACTTATGTGCGTTTTGGTTTTAAAGGTGAAACACAGATTAATAGCCAACTGACCGGTTACGGCCAGTGGGAATATAACGTTGCTGCTAAAAATGCTGAATCTCAGGGCGATAAAGGCAATAAAACCCGTTTAGGTTTTGCCGGTTTGAAATTTGCTGAATTTGGCTCTTTCGATTATGGCCGTAACTATGGCGTAGTGTACGACGCACTGGCTTATACCGACATGTTGCCAGAGTTCGGTGGCGACTCAATCGCATACACTGATAACTACATGACTGGCCGTTCAACCGGTCTGGCAACTTACCGTAACTCTGACTTCTTCGGTCTGGTAAAAGGCCTGAATGTTGCTGCTCAGTATCAGGGCCGCAATGATGATGGTGATACCACCAAGAATGAGCGCGCAATTCAGAAAGCTAACGGCGACGGTTACGGTTTGTCTGTTGATTATCAAGACATCGAAGGCAGCGGCGTTGGCTTCGTAGCAGCATACTCTAATTCTAACCGTACCTTGGGTCAGAAAAATCTGGCTAACAGTGCTACCGGTGATAAAGCTCAAGCTTGGGCTACTGCGCTGAAATATGATGCAAACCAGGTTTACATTGCAGCTATGTACGGCGAAACGCTGAATATGACACCATACAAAGCACTGATCGCGAACAAAACCCAGAACGTAGAATTGGTTGCTCAATATCAATTCGAAAATGGTATTCGCCCATCTATCGCTTATGTTCAGTCTAAAGGTAAAGACCTGGATGCAGTCGGCAGTGCTGACTTGCTGAAATATGCTGAAATTGGTGTGACTTACTACATCAATAAAAACATGTTTACCTATGTTGACTACCAAATTAACTTGCTGGATGAAAACAATCCGCTGGGTCTGGGTACCGACGATACTGTTGCGGTTAACCTGACTTACCGTTTCTAAGTTAATTCAGTAAAGATTACCCTTTTCTGTGTCGGAAATAGGTGAATAAAAAAGGCGGGGTTATCCCTGCCTTTTTTGCATTTAAAATCATTAAACGTTGGATAAGAAAGTATTACGACAAATTAGCGCTGATATTGTTGTTCACCCCACTTCAGCATTGTAATAACCAACTGCTGGAGTAACTGTTGTAAGTGCGCAGCCCGTTCAGGCAGATAAGAATAGGGTTCGGCCTCAGACATATAGTTTAACTGGGATAACTCAAGTTGCACTGCATGCTGATGATCCTGTGGTGAACCATATGCTCTAGTTATGTAACCACCTTTAAAGCGGCCATTTAATATATGACTAAACACAGATTGGCGTTCGCAACACTCTATCAATTGCGTACTTAGCGATGGCGCACAAGTGGCCCCACTATTGGTCCCAAAATTCAAATCTGGCAGTCTCCCATCAAACAACCTCGGGATAACTGAGGCAATTGAATGGGCATCAAGCAGCAATGCATAACCGAATTTGGCTTTAAGCCGCATCAATTCGAGCTGAATTTGCTGGTGGTAAGGCTGCCAGATGTGTAACAAGTAGGATTGGCGCTCCTGAGGAGACGGCGTTTTGCCTGGCATAAAACAGGGGCGGCCATCGAACAGCGTTTCCGGGAACAAACCGGTAGTTGCTGTTGTATATAGAGGCTGATCATCTTCTGGACGGTTCAGATCAACCACTAAGCGGGAATAATTGCCGATAACCATGCTGACGCCAATATTATTGGCGAAATCATAGAGACGGGGAATATGCCAGTCGGTATCTGAAAGCGGTCGGGCGGCTTCTGTCAGGCCATCTTCAACGGCGGGAGTCAGCCGTGTACCTGCATGGGGGATACTGATGAGTAAAGGCAGTCTCCCAACCTGGAAACTTAGCGGATCAACCAGATTCATGGGCGAGCATCTCCTTGGAAAATAATAGATGCGGGCAATTGACCGCCGAGCCAGTAAGCCAATTCAGCAGGGTGCGATAATGGCCAATGAACCCAATTTGCTAACTTACCTGTTTCCAGTGTTCCTTGAGTTTCTTGCAACCCCAGAGCCTGAGCCGCATGGCAAGTGACACCTGCGAGTGCTTCTTCTGGAGTCATACGGAACAAGGTGCATGCCATATTGAGCATCAGCCGTAGTGAGAGTGCTGGCGATGTTCCCGGATTGGCATCACTGGCTAATGCCATCGGCACGTTATATTGGCGAAATAGTTCAATCGGAGGGCATTGCGTTTCTCGCAATAAATAATAAGCTCCCGGTAGCAATACCGCGACAGTACCCGCATCGGCCATTGCTCTAACATCTGACTCCGTTGCGTATTCAAGGTGATCAGCTGACATGGCATTAAATTTGGCAGCCAACGTGCTGCCATTGAGCGAAGAAAGTTGTTCTGCATGCAGTTTTACCGGTAAACCGACTTGTTGTGCCGCTAAAAATACACGCTCAACTTGAGCGGGTGAAAATGCCAGATGTTCACAAAAAGCATCAACAGCATCAGCGAGCTTTTCTTTTGCAACTTGGGGAATAATGGTGTCGCAAACGAAATCAATGTAATCATCAGCCCGACCAGCAAATTCGGGTGGCAAAGCATGAGCAGCCAGACAGGTTGTTTTGACTGTGACAGGCAATAACTCACCTAACTGGCGTGCCACTCGGAGCATTTTTATTTCACTCTCAAGGCTAAGTCCATAACCAGATTTAATTTCAATACAGGTTACTCCTTCAGCAAGTAATAGCTTTAGACGGAATAAAGCTTGTTCCAGTAATTGCTGTTCACTAGTGTTTCGTGTTGCTCTGACTGTTGACACGATACCGCCGCCATTGGCGGCAATTTCTGCATAGCTCACACCATTAAGACGTTGTTCGAACTCGGTACTTCGATCACCGCCAAACACCAAATGGGTATGGCAATCAATTAATCCAGGGGTGATAAGGCCACCCGAGTAGATAACCTCGCGTGAAGCGCTGAGTCTGGGTAATTCATTGTATGGCCCGATCCAGACTATTTTACTGTCAGTCACCGCCATTGCCCCTTGCGGGATCAGGTGATACTTCCCTCCACGCATGGTCACGATATCGGCACCGTACCACAAACTGTCGCAGTGAATTGTTGACACCACCTGACTCCCTAAGATGTACAGAATTAAGTTGTATATACAATTATGGACAACCTAGCGCATAAATTCACTATCGGCAAGATAGGGATTTAAACAATTGCGTAACACTTCGCACTTCTCGCAGAGAAATAAAATTGATCAGGACGTGACGGTACCTTGTGGGGTAAAACGGCCATAGAGTTGATAGCGAGAACCGGGATAAAGCAGTTGAGCAGCGGTCACAATTGCTTTTCCATACCAGGTCCTACGGCGAATTAGTAGGCACGGTTCATGCTCTTCTAATTGCAGCAACTGCCGCTCAAGGGGGTTTGGAATAACAGCTTCGACAATATGTTCACCTTCAGTTAGCGGGGCGGCTTGGGTGAGGTAACTGTAAGGGGTGATTTGGTTGAAATCCTGCTTCATATAATCAGGCGCGGTGCTTGGATTGACGCAACGATTCTCGACCTGAATGGGGATATCATTCTCGTAATGAACAATTTGCGAATAGAACAGCTGTTGACCGGGCTGAATGCCTAAAGCAATCGCCTCTTCAGAACTTGCTGGCCGCGCCTCTAACTGCAAAATTTTACTACTATGGCGATGACCACGCGCAGTGATTTCGTCAGCAATATTATGGACTTCAAGTAAGGCACTGTGCGCCTTTGCTTCAGCAACAAAGGTTCCTACGCCTTGCATGCGGATCAAAAAACCTTCACTGGTGAGTTCGCGTAACGCCCGGTTGATGGTCATACGACTGACCCCTAACTCGGCGACTAGCTCACTCTCTGATGGTACACGTTGATGGGGCTGCCAGACTCCAGTCCTAATCTGGCGGATTATAGCTAACTTAACGCGTTGATAAATGGGGGCAGGAGTATCGTCCATTGCGGGACTTAATTGTAAGGTGGTTTGTTGTTCCGCCACGACGTTAACCTCGTCAGATAAGAAAATATACGCTAAGTCTACGGTTGAATTTAGCGTGTGTATATGTATATACAAGTTAGTGATTTAATTAATTGACGCAGCTGCTGCTCAGCGCGTTTGACACTGAACAAAATATTGGGATATCGCTATGCCAGTTTATTTTACCAAACGTGCTTTCTTACCTGATGGATGGGCGAATGACGTACAGATAACTGTCAATGAACAGGGCAACATTCAGCGCATCATGACGGGCAGCAGTGACACGGATTGCCAAATTCTCTCGGGACCGATAGTGCCCGGTATGCCTAATCTACATTCTCACGCTTTTCAGCGCATGATGTCTGGATTAGCTGAGATTGCTGGTAACCCGCAGGACAGTTTTTGGACATGGCGAGATTTGATGTATCGATTAGTCCAGCGATTGACACCAGAACATGTCGGTGTGATTGCTCGTCAGTTATATATCGAAATGTTAAAGGGTGGCTATACCCAAGTCGCAGAGTTCCATTATTTGCATCACAGCCCCGACGGTAGCCCATACAGTGATCCGGGGGAGATGACATTACACCTAAGTCAGGCCGCGCAAGACGTTGGAATAGGGATGACCTTATTACCGGTATTGTACAGTTACGCGGGATTCGGTGGTCAACCCGCTCAACAAGGGCAGCGCCGTTTTATTCAAAACACAGAAAGCTATCTCAAGCAGCAGCAAGTTATCACTAAACAACTGGCGAATCAGCCCCTGCAAAATCAAGGCCTGTGCTTTCATTCATTACGCGCTGTTGAGTTAAGTCAAATGCAGGAAATATTGCAGGCATCGGATAAACAGTTGCCAGTGCATATCCATATTGCTGAGCAGCAAAAAGAGGTCAACGATTGCCTTGCCTGGAGTGGGCAACGGCCCGTGGCGTGGTTGTACGATCATGTGCCCGTCGACAGTCGTTGGTGCCTGGTTCATGCCACGCATTTGGATGAGTCAGAACTTGTTCGGTTGGCTAAAAGTCAGGCTATTGCTGGATTATGCCCAACAACGGAAGCCAATTTGGGGGATGGTATTTTCCCAGCAGTAGATTATTTACAGCATCATGGTCGCTGGGGAATAGGCTCCGATAGCCATGTTTCTCTGAATGTAGTGGAGGAGTTACGTTGGTTGGAATATGGGCAGCGCCTGCGTGATCAGCGTCGTAATCGCCTGACTAATGAACAGTATCCAGCGGTTGCCGATTTACTTTATACCCAAGCTTTAGCTGGGGGGCAGCAAGCTTGCGGCAGCAATATTGGTCAGATAGCAGAAGGTTATCGTGCCGATTGGTTAGTTTTGGATGGCGATGATCCTTATATTGGTGGCACAGAATCTGCTTCTTTATTGAATAGATGGTTATTTGCGGGGGATAAATCGCAAATTCGGGATGTTTATGTGGCGGGCAATGCGGTAATAGTGGATAGATATCATCCAATGCAACAGCAAACTGCACAGGCTTTTCTGGCGGTACTAAAAGCCTGTCAACAGGAGGTCTGATGAGCTTTACCGTTTTTGACTTTGCCAGTTTACCGGTTAGCCGTTGGCGAAATGGCGGTGGTGAAACCCGTGAAATTGCATGTTGGCCAGTTGGAGGTGATGATTTTGCCTGGCGTGCCAGCATCGCAACCATTGAGCAGGATGGCTCGTTCTCTGTATTCCCCGATATTGACCGATCTATTACCTTACTCTCAGGAAAAGGAGTAGTGCTTTCCAGCCCTCACTGGGAAGCCCATACCCTTTCAACCCCATTACAGCCTTTTGCTTTTCCTGGTGATATACCCATCCATGCTCGTTTACTTGGGGGGAGCAGCCAGGATTTTAATATCATGACTCGCCGAGGCTGCTGGCAGGCAAGCGTAACACCTATTAGCTCAGCGCAAGAACTTCCTGCCTCACATGGCGGATTAGTCTATGTAGTGAGGGGGAGATGGCTGATCAGTCACACAGAAACGCATGAACTTAGCGCTTCGCAAGGATGTTGGTGGTTGCCAGCCATTAAAGGTGGCCAATTACAGCCACAGCTTCCTGATAGCCATTTATTATGGGTTAGTTTATTTCCTGAACGATAAAACACCAAATATTCACATTGCTGACACGATGACGCTGTCTCTGGTGGGGGCTGGTGGAGGAGTACAGCGTCCGAGCGAGGAATGGCGTGGCTCGAAGTTGCAAGGTTGTAGTGAGTTAATAAGTGGTAAAAATCTGTTGATTGATAATATTGTAATAATATAACATTACATTAATATCAACCGACAGGAGTTTTTCATGTCAATGAAATTGCACCATCTATCCATCATTGCACTTAGTGTTTGCGTATCTTTGACCAGTTTTAATTCGTTTGCTCATGGTAAACATAGCCATGAGCATCAACAATCTGAAGCAGCACGCAAAGCAAGTGAAGGTATCTTTGCAGATAAAGACGTTAAAGATCGGCCACTCAGTGATTGGGATGGTGTGTGGCAATCGATTAATCCCTATCTGTTGCAAGGTGACTTGGACCCGGTGCTGGCAGATAAAGCCAAAAAGAACAAAAATAAAACCATTGAGGAGTACCGGGAGTATTATAAAAAAGGCTATGCAACTGATATTACGATGATTGGTATTGAGAACAACACTATTGATTTCCATACCTCAGAAGCGGTTAACTCCTGCCAATACAGCTACTCTGGTTTTAAAATAATGCACTATGATTCAGGGAAGAAAGGAGTGCGCTATTTATATGAATGCAAAGATGCCAGTTCCAAAGCCCCGAAATATGTCCAATTCAGTGACCATATCATTGAGCCACAGAAATCCCAGCATTTTCATGTCTATATGAGTAACGAATCACAAGAGAAGCTGCTGAAAGAAATGGATAACTGGCCAACTTTTTACCCGATAACGTTAGATAAAGATGACATTGTCCATGAGATGTTGCATCACTAACAGTACTAAGGCTGCGTGAGTGAGTTGCGCAGCTTCAATTGGGTTGTTTTTGATCTCCGGCGGCTAAAGTCGCAGCAGCAACTGCTCGAGTCGGGCGGAGGTCATATATTGTTGTTACTTAAGTCGCGAGTCTTCGAGTTTTACCTCCCTATATTTAAGGTTAATGACAAACCTGCGGCTAGTTCAGTGAGGAAGTGTTTATCGAACTGAAGAGCATTCTGGTGGCTTACTCCACTACGCTCCTGGTGTGATTAATTCCCTTCCGTTGACTTTGCCAGCAGGCTGATTTTAACCTTTGTAGTTCATCCAACAGATAAATGCCCTGATGTGGTTTTTAACAATGTCCAGACTCGTTTGGGGGTGAAACTTTCACGTGACACTGTGAGCGATATGGATAAAGGCAAAGATAGATTGTTCACTACCTAGGTTGAAGCCAACTGGCTGCACAACACTGAGCAAGCTGGAACCGTTATGGATGGGGTTGCTATCAAGCAGACGGGTAATTCTAACGTCGGTGAGCCGAAATTAGGGGCTGAGGGTCAACTGACTAAACACGCTAACCTATGGGCTAACGTCACCCAGTAAATAGGTGATAAAGGTTATAGTGATACAGAACTAAAAGTCTGATTTAAATGCACTTTCTAATCAGTGAGTCATAAAGGTCTACCAAAAGGATGGGCAGGCCTCCTACCTCAGCCGCCACACGGGCGAGTTCTTGGTAAATCCTGAAATGTGATATTTATAAAACATCCTTCCATTAAAATTGAAATTTTGTTTCCAAGTTGCTATGGTCTGCACAGTCAAGTCTAACTATCACACCCAATGGGCTGAAGCTCGTTGGCGCAACGGAGATAATAAATGAAAATCGCACTGATGATGGAAAACAGCCAAGCGGGTAAAAACGCAATCATCTTGAAAGAGCTGAACGCTGTAGCCTCAGAAAAAGCGTATCCGGTATACAACGTAGGTATGAGTGATGAGAACGACCATCATCTAACTTATATCCATCTGGGGATTATGGCCAGCATCCTGCTTAACGCTAAAGCAGTCGATTTCGTCGTCACTGGCTGCGGTACGGGTCAGGGTGCGATGATGTCATTGAACATTCACCCAGGTGTAGTGTGCGGTTATTGCATCGATCCAGCAGATGCTTTCCTGTTTGCTCAGATTAACAATGGTAATGCATTGTCACTGCCATTCGCCAAAGGTTTTGGCTGGGGTGCTGAACTGAATGTGCGTTACATCTTTGAAAAAGCATTCACCGGCGTGAAAGGTGAAGGCTACCCACTGGATCGTAAAGAGCCGCAAGTGCGTAACGCGGGTATTTTGAACCAGGTGAAAGCGGCAGTAGTGAAAGAAAACTATCTGGACACACTGCGCGCTATCGATCCGGAATTGGTGAAAACAGCCGTGAGCGGTGAACGTTTCCAGCAGTGTTTCTTCGATAACTGTCAGGTTGAAGAAATCAAAGCATTCGTGAAACAAATTCTGGCGTAATAACGGTAATAATTATCAAAAAACAAGGCTTCTGACAAAGTTAAATGAAGGGGAAACGTGCCGTTGGGTCGTAATGGCGTAAGCTATCGAAGTGCCCCTGGGTACGGTCAACCCTTCACTCACTGAACGATAAATAACTTTGTCATTAATCTAAAAGGCTCCTAAACCGGAGCCTTTTGTCTATCCGCGATAGCATAAACCTTAATTAGCTAGCACTTCGGTGGCGTTCCTTGTGCAGGCAGATAGCGCAGTGGGTCCAGCGCTGTTGCCCGGTAGCGAATCTGAAAATGCAACATGAGGGTATCTGTTCCTGTGCTTCCCATGGTGGCTATTTTCTGCCCAGCCTTAACATCCTGACCATTATTCACCAGCATGGTGTCGTTATGGGCGTAAGCGGTAATGAAATCCTCGCCGTGCTTAATCATAATGAGATTGCCATAGCCGCGCAGTTGATTGCCGACATACACCACTTTCCCTTTGGCTGATGCATAGACTGGCTGCCCGCGTTTACCTGCAATATCAATCCCTTTGTTGCCACCATCGGCAGTGGAATATTTAGAGATAACTTGGCCGCTGGTGGGCCAACGCCAGCAACGACTGGCACCAGGAGGCGGCGTCGATTTAGCCAGCGTCGTGCTTGATGATTTGCGTTTAGTTGATGTCAGACGCCCTGTTGAACTCGAACTATCAAGTCGCAACTTCTGCCCAACTTCCAGTCGATAAGGGGGTTTTAGCTTGTTGATACGAGCAAGGTCACTGACTTCACTGTCACTAATCCAGGCGATAAAATAGAGAGTATCACCCTTTTTGACGGTATAGGATTTGTCGTTGTAACTGCCCTTCGGCAGCTTGGCATAGTCACGATTTGAATTGTTTGAGCACCCAGCCAATAGCAAGATAGCCATTGCATATAACGCCAACCGTGGCCACAACCGCATTCTGCTTTTCGTGTTCAAAACGTTTCCCTTGTCATCGTGATTTCAATTGCTCTCAGCTACTTATCATAACATTGTAACAATAAGCGTCAAAAGCCAGAACAAGGTTATCGTTTAAGATTCGGATATTGGAATGGCGGATAAACGGTGTTACCCGACAATGGCCGGGTAACATTTAACAGCACAAGATTTATAGCGAGGTTTCGGTTTCAGGAATGAGTTTATTGGCTGATCCGCAGACTGTGACCTTACTGCGTACCACTTCTTTCATGGCATCCATACCGACGCGCATGTAATAGCGCGGGTCGTTACCTTCTGGGTTATCGCCAAACCATTTCTTCACTGCTGCGGCAAAAGCGATTTTTAGCTCGGTTGCCACATTCACTTTGCATACGCCCAGTTCGATTGCACGCCTGACATATTCGTCAGGGACATCGCTTGCGCCATGCAAGACCAGCGGAATATCGACGATTTCATTAATTTCCGCCAGACGCTTGAAATCAATTTTGGGGCGCTTAGTGTATAAACCGTGCGCTGTACCAATGGCGACAGCAAGGCTATCGACACCAGTGAGTTCGATAAAACGACGAGCCTCTTGTGGGTCGGTGAGAAACGCGCTCTCCTCATCGACATCCATATCATCTTCCACACCGCCCAGACGCCCCAACTCAGCTTCAACACTGCAATCGTGGCGATGACAAAAATCAACCACAGTCTTGACCAGACGCACATTCTCGGCAAACGGGAAATGGCTGCCATCAATCATTGCACTACGCACACCGGCATTCACCTTGCGGCTAATATCATCAAGGGATTCGTGGTGGTCAAGATGTAGCGCCAGCGGCATCCCGTAACTTTCAGAATAAGCTTCACACAGTGCGTAGATTTCTTCAAACGCGATATGTTTAAAAGTACCGGGTGTGCCTGCCAGTATCACCGGAGATTGCATCTCTTTACAGACTTCGAGGATGGCCTGAATAGTTTCCGCGTTATGGATGTTGAAAGCCGGTACTGCGTAGCGCCGGGCCTGCGCATCCTGAAGAAGATATTTAGTAGAAATAATACTCATGTCATGCTCCTCTCAGCCTTTCCAGGGATGAATAACAACACCTTGCACTACACGGTTTACGGTGCCGCTGGCAGAAGGGGTGTCCGGGGTAATACCTGCTTTGATGGATTCAGTGAGGGCGAAAATTTGTGCATACATCAGGAAGCAGAAGGCCTGTTCGACATCAATAAAATGCCTTGATGCTGGTAACAGGATATGCGGGCCGTGTTCTATTTCAGGGCTGGGTACGGCAGATATTGCCACAACGCGCATCGCCTGTTGGTCGCGGTGTAATTCGGCTAGCAAATCGAGGTCATATTGCCGGGTGTAAGAGTGGCTTGAAACAAAAACCACCACCAGTGTTTCAGCATTCACCAGTGATTTTGGCCCGTGACGAAAGCCAGTAGATGAGTCATAAAACGCGGCCACTTTACCTGCCGTCAGCTCCAATATCTTGAGTGCCGATTCACGTGCAACGCCTTGCAAACCGCCACTGCCAAGGTAAACCACGCGCTTGAAGGGCAGGTCACCAAATACGTTTTCGCGAAAATCCCCTTGTGAGGTGACAATCTGCTGACAACGTGTGGCTACATCCTGAAAACTGACTTGGTTGATAACTTCTGGTGCGAATACAGATAGGCAACTGGCCATCATAGTGGTGATGCTACTGGTCATGGCGAAACCGCGGTCATGGGTTTCGGGTGGCATCAATAGCGCCAGCGCGTTGTTATTTTTCACTGCATTTTGATACAGGCTGCCGGCTTCGTTACAGGTGATGACCAGATGGTGGCATTGTTTTACCAATTGGTTAGTAAGGTCTACCGCGGCGACACTTTCCGGGCTGTTACCTGAGCGCGCAAAGGAGATGAGCAACGTCGGTCGGTCGGTCGATAAATATTCCACCGGATTGGTAACGAGGTCAGTTGTCGGGACTGAAACAAAATTCCCCCCAGTGTGGTGTGATAACCACGGCGCAATAATATCGCCAATAAACGCAGACGTTCCTGCACCGGTCAGGACAATCTGCAAGTCGGATTGCTGTAAAAGTGGCGCAAGAAAGGCGTCGATACCATCACGTTGATTTGCCAGATTTTTTAATGCTCTGATCCAGCTATCGGGTTGCTGACGGATCTCTTCTTCGGTCCAGGTGGCGCTACCAGAAATAGAGGTGGAATGGGTTTCGCTCATAACTTAGTCCTTAGCAATACATTTTCAAAGGTTCAGCACAAAACAGAACAGAGTATCTTTCGTTTTGTTTCACTTAATTCACTTTATGCTTTAATGAAAATCTATAGAAAAGGAAATGAAAGGTCAATGTGCAAAAAAGAAATAAAACGAAAAACGTGATCTAAAAGAGGATGGGTTATCTAAAGGACTTGATTTATATTAATATTTTATTTATTAACTTGAGTGTCTCGAGTGAAGGAAAAGGAAAGGAAAGACTTTAGACGAAAGTGTCACTCATCAAAAAGAGGGATAATGAAAGGGTCAGTTACCTCAAGGCTCAATTGTGGATATCGCACCAGCCGTGCTCCATAAGAACACGACTGGATTAATACTGTGATGCTATATGCCTTCCTCGACAGCGACGGCCTCGCGATAGCGCCCCATTTCGTCAACCAGGCTGGTTAATCCCCGATGACCGCATTCAAGCGCCTGAAGTCGGAACTCCTGACTACTGAGGCCATCGCGCTCCAGTACCATCTCCAGCAACAGTTGTAAATTCACTCCGGTGATCACTTCGCGGTTTGCTTTCTGCATTGCCAGAGTAGAAGCTACACGAAAGGGTGTACCGCCGAGTAAATCCGTTAAAAAAATTAGCCCTTCGCGTTGATCCAAATTGGCTAGTGCTGCTTCGAACTGAGCTGTGAGCAGGGCGGTGGACGAACTTTCAGGAAAATCGATAGCGATCACTTGCGGCTGTTCGCCCAATATCTGCTTCATGGCTTTTTCCAGCCCGCTGGCAAACCCACCGTGGCCACTGAGAATAATGCTTAACATGCGGTTTCCTCTCACTTACAAAAAGTGGCCAAACTTGCCGACAATGCCCAACACCACGGTAAGTCCGATTAATCGCAGCGGGCTCCAGCCACGGCGAACCAACCAATACATAGTTAGGGTGTATAGCAGCGGAAGAAAAGCGGGCATGAGTTTATCGATAACATCGGCTTGTAGCTTAACTACCGCGTCACCCGCCGTGATTTCAAGCGTAGTTGATAAACGAACGTAGGTGGCGACAAGAGCGCCAATCACAGTCATCCCAACGATAGAGGCGGCATGACCAACTTTACGTGTATTGGCTTTTATAAGTGGGATGGCGGCCACACCCATACGATATGCATAGTGAGCAAGCCCAAATCGTAACCCGAGGTGGACGACATTAAACATAACGATAAATACTACCGCGCCAAGAATAGAACCTTGCAAGGCCAAACTGGCTCCAATCCCGCCGCAAATAGGAAGCAAAGTAAGCCAAAACATAGCATCGCCTATCCCTCCCAGCGGGGCACCCACGGCGATTTTGGTGCTTTGGATACTGTTCACATCCTGCTTGGATCGCTCCATTGCCAGAATGATGCCGATAACGAAAGTCACCAGAAAGGGGTGAGTGTTGAAGAAGCCCATATGGCCTTTCATTGCTCGCGCCAGGTCATTTTTATTGGTGTGGATCTTTTTCAAGGCGGGCAGCAAACCATATAACCAACCGGAAGCCTGCATACGCTCATAGTTAAAAGAAGCCTGCAATAGCATGGATCGCCATGCTACGCGGTTGATATCTTTTTTGGTCAGTTCGGCACCAATAGTTTGATCTTCATAGATATTATCATTGCTATCAGTCATCGGTTTGTCCGTCACATTGACGTCTGGCAAAACTTGAGTATTAGATGCCATCTTCGAATTCCTCTTGCTGTGTGCGGGAAGGCTGCGGTGGAGTGGAGTCCTTGCGCATAAAGTCAATTAACGCCATTGCCAGTGCGGCGGCGGCAATCGCCAACACCGGGAGTTTTAGCCAGGCGGCAGCGACAAAACCGAGAATGAAATAGGGGATATAGACATTTTTCATCATTATTTTCAGCAATACGGCAAAACCGATTGCAGGCATGATGCCCCCAGCCACACCAAGCCCATCGATCAGGCGAGCGGGCAGGACATCAATGACGGTTTTGGCATGATCTGCGCCAAAATAGATGGGCAGGAATGCGCACAGAAAATAGAAAGTTCCAAGTGCCAGTAAGGCCAGATAGTTAACCCGCTCGATGCCATCGGTATCCGCATTGGCCGCCATCCTGTCGCAGCGCGCCATCACACCAGACATGATGGAGAACAAGAAGGTGATCCCCATCTGCACGGCCACAGCGAACGGCACTGCCACCCCAACAGCAACCTCTGGTTTGACACCGGCAGTAATCGCAAAAGCAGTTCCGACGATGGTGCCAATAATCACATTGGGAGGTTGGGCACCAGCAAGTGGAGCAAGTCCCATCCAGACCAGTTCCAAAGTCCCCCCGGTTAGTATCCCCATGTGAAGGTCACCAAGGATTAGACCCACTAGAGGCCCAAGTACCACAGGGCGGTGCATATGCGTTAGGCCGTTGAACATATCCAAGCCAGCAATAAAAGCCAGAATCCCCAACGCTAATGCCTGTAATAAGCTAATTTCCATAGAAAATACCTCAGAGGAGTTTGTAGAGATCCTGAGCTGGCTCAGTCGGAACGCCTTGAATAAAACATTCCACCCCTGCTTTTTTCAGGCCATAAAAAGCTTCAATATCCTGATCGTCAACAGAGACGGTTTTTGCTATTTGCTGCTTACCATCGGCATAGTGCATATTGCCGACGTTGATGCGTGTCACGGGTACTGCACCGTTGACCAACGCCAGAAAGTCTGTTGGGTTTTTGCAAACCAGTAGAATTTTCTGCCGATCGGCCGCGCGATGAATGTTGTCGATGACCTTTTGCAGTGGCCAAAAGCGCACAGCAATGCCCTCCGCCAGCACCATTTCCATCAAATTTTGCTGAACCTGATCTTCAGCGACTTCATCATTGGCAACCAAAACCAGATTTGCGCCGGAAAAACCGACCCATTGAACGCCTACCTGACCGTGAATGAGGCGCTCATCAATACGACTTAATACAATGTTTGGCATATTTTATTCCTTATTATCATTGTGTTAATGGGATGGCGATGTTCCCAAACAAGCAGCATGGTACTGGTGCAACACATCCTGAATATGGTCAATAATCAATTCGTGTGGTGTTGCAGTAATTCGGCCTTCACGGACCTTAACGTATTGAAGCGGGAGATATTGGCTGATCAGCGGCAGTGGAATCGATTCATCCGCCAAATTTCTCACTAATTTGGAGTAAGCCTCGTCAATATCGTGATCGGGCCAGTAATAGCGAACACGATCGGAGTAGCTGTATCCTCGCGCTAACCGCCGAGCATCGTTATTGCCGTGATAGTGATGTTTCCAATGTTCGGGGTGTTCTAACATGACCGTTTCCAACACATCCCGCAGGCCTGAACATTGATGCGCAGGTCGCAATTCCTGTTCGATAGCCGCCAACGAAAATAACGCTTCACGTAAAGCAAAAGTGAGCGCAGGGCCGACTTTCAGGATAGCGAAGTGATGCTGGACCAATTGCTGTAAGGCGAGTGGAGTCTGATAATCAGTGGAGTGAGCTTCAAAGACCAGGGTATCAAACCCTTCAATCATCTTACTGAGAGAAATCGACTTTTCCGGTTGATAATCAATTATATGAGTATGGTCGAATTCGACACCAGGTTGGACGACTAACCCAATAATACGTGGCCACAGATCATGCAGGCCCCGTTGTTCAAATGCGTGGCGATGAGCTTCTAGTGTGGCCTTGGCTGCCTGTGGTGAGGTGACAGCCAGCTCTGACAGGGTTTCATGCGCGCCACCCGGAACGGGGACTTCTGTTCCGATGACATACACCAAGTCGGATGAACCTTGCATCTCTTTGCAGGTTTGTTCCGCAATCTGGGCTAATCTGGCTGCGCGAGTAGCAACGATTTCGTCCGTCAATGGCACCGCATCATCGGCGCAAGACATACTACAGTCGAGGTGGATTTTCTTAAATCCAGCCGCCACATAGTGGCGGATAAGCTCTTCCGCTTGTGACATGGCTTCTGTCGCAGGCGTGTTTTGCCAGCGATTGGGCCCGAGGTGATCTCCCCCTAAAACTAATTGGTCGCGGGGGAAGTGATGGCTATCCGCCATTTGTTCAACAAACCGATGAAAATCAGCCGGTGTCATACCGGTGTAGCCACCATACTGATCTACCTGGTTGGACGTCGCTTCTATTAATAAGATGGATTGCGTGTCCCGTGCGTGACGCAGTGCCGCTTCCAAGACCAACGGGTGAGCAGAACAGACGGCAAAGATGCCACATCCTGTATCCTGTTTATGGTCAGCCACAAACTCGGTTAAATGTTTCACTTTCCTCTCCGTATGAGTTAGATGTCTTTTTGTCTTTCGATTTGTTTCATTTAATACTGCTTTATGGGTTAATAAAAACAAAATGAAAGATAACGGAATTGAGATCTGTTTCGCAAAAGAAACATAATGAAAGGGTTTTTATGATGTAGGAGTGCAGGTTTTCGATAATGTTAAGACTTGCTTTCCGGCAAAGGAAAGGCGTTAATAGATGAAGTGAAATGAAACGAAAGGCTTCTAGAAAGGATCACCTATGAGCAATACTGATTCGATAATGGACAAACGGATAACAGGCACCAGTGAACGGCGTGAGCAAATTATTCAGCGTCTTCGCCAACAGGGAAGTGTCCAGGTTAATGATTTATCGTCATTCTTTGGCGTTTCTACGGTGACTATTCGCAACGATCTGGCTTTTCTGGAAAAACAGGGGATTGCCGTGCGTGCCTATGGTGGTGCCTTGGTTTGTGATGGCGGCACACCAGCAGTTGAGCCAACCGTAGAAGATAAAAGCGCCCTTAATACTTCTCTAAAACGTAGCATTGCTCGTGTTGCGGCAGATCTGATAAAACCTGGGCACCGCGTTATCCTCGACTCTGGCACAACCACCTGCGAAATAGCGCGACATATGCGCAATCATAAGGAGGTTATTGCCATGACCAATGGTATGAATGTGGCGAACTCGCTGCTGGATGCCGAAGGCGTGGAGCTGTTGATGACCGGTGGGCATCTGCGACGCCAGTCGTTATCTTTCTACGGTGATCAGGCTGATCAATCTCTGCAAAACTATCATTTCGATATGCTTTTTCTCGGTGTAGATGCTATTAGTCTTGAACGTGGGGTGAGCACCCATAATGAAGATGAAGCGCGTTTAAATCGCCGGATGTGTGAAGTGGCGGAACGTATTATTGTGGTGACTGATTCCAGTAAATTTAACCGTTCCAGTTTGCATAAAATTATTGATACTCAGCGCATCCATATGGTGATTACCGATAAAGGTATTCCCGTCGACAGTTTGAATGGATTACGCAAAATTGGAATTGAAGTGATTCTTGTCGGAGAGTAACAGCACTCTTTCGACCACATAATGGAAAACTTAATAACTTAGGGTTATTGAGTGCTGATATTTTCAATATCAAAGGATTTTATGTTTACTAAACATACGCTAATTTACTCACCAGCGCTGTTGGCGTCGGTTTTTTTGCTTACCGGTTGCCCGCCGCCACCTGATTTAACGCAATGGCAGCGACCGAATTCGACGGTGAATGATGCCCGCGTAGCGATGGGGAAATGTGGTGTTCCTTTGCCAGGGCCTCAGCCAGACTTTACCGATAACGAAACTGTGTTGTATTACCACTGTATGGAGCAACAAGGTTTTGTTTTTAAACATGGTTTTAAGATTTGTGACGTTTACGAACAAACGCCTGCCTGTGTTGCACAAAAACAGGGGAGAGCCGTGAGTCTACGCCAACTTGAGGCGTTGCCTTTTGTCGCTGATAGTGGATTCCACCCCATCAAGCCGGATTCGGGTATTGATAAATCTTCACGAATAAGCTGGCGTAAAGCAGGGGCTTCACTGCATTTTTCACATACCATTGAGAATGACCGTGTCGCGCAACAGATGATGTACCAGTGTGGTTATCCTCAACCACTGGGTTCAAATTCCTTTGTTCCTACCATTAGAAAGGCGGCTGATATACAGCGATGCATGCTGGATAACGGTTTTGAGCCCAAAAGAAAACTCATGTTGGTGTGTCGTAACTACCCGCAAGTTACTGGATGTCAGAAATAGCGTTATCTCTCTCCACATTTAAATGCTGGTGATTAGACAGAAAAGTCATCACTAATTTTTGACTATGCAGTGCCTAGCTACATAGTCTTTTATAAGAAAATTCCTACATAAGTCAGCGCTATTTCTGATGTTTAAACATGACCCAAAAGTTAATAATACCTGCAAGATGCAAACACAATCGTTGATATAAATAATCAGTGGTTGTGTTTTTTTCATGGCATTTTTCCATTATTGATTTTATGTGGTACAGATCCACCCTGGATATATAAATGAAAAAGCAGCTAGCTGGCATAACCGTATTGCCTTTTTTGATTGTTAGCATTGCAACAGCGTATGCCGTTGCCCCCGTTGCAGAATTGAAAGTGAAGGGAGCCCTTACTGTGCCTTCATGTACTGTTAATGCACCCGACAATGGGATTTATGATTTCGGTAAGATAAGTTCAACCAAGATTTCTAGCAGTGTGTTTGTCAATTTAGCGGCAATGACCAAAAATTGGGTCATAACATGTGATGCCACAACATATTTGACCGTTAAACCGATAGATAACCGTGCGGCTTCAGTCTATCCTCCAAGCACCAGTACATATGGACTGGGTATGGTTAATGGTTCGGGGAAAATAGGCGGTTACACGATAAATATGCAAAATGCTGTAGTTGATGGAAACTCATCTAAGTTATTTAGCTCGTCTACTGGGTTATTTAGCGCCGTTACAGAAACAGCATTATATAATCATGGCCCATCAGTGGGTTGGGCGTCAGCTGATAACACTCAAGCGGCAGGTAAAGTATTCAGTACTGATATCAAGGTTGCGCCAATTTTGGCATCAACCACTGCCATGAATGGGCCTATTACAGAAGATACAGAACTTAATGGTTCCGTCACCCTGAACTTCGCCTATGCCATATAATCTGTAAAAAATCCTCATAAGCCTCGATTATTGTCGGGGCTTTTTTTTTGAAAGAGATCACTGCGTAATTTGGATTTACTAACAGCTATCTGTGATGCCGGTATGACTTCGCTATCTCTCCGTTAAGCAGTCTTTTCGGATTCGCAACCTAACGTGGTATAGTCCCATTTTTACGGAAAATTATGCTGACCAACTCATCCATTCGTCTTAACAAATACATCAGCGAAAGCGGCATCTGTTCGCGTCGCGATGCCGACCGTTATGTAGAACAAGGAAATGTTTTTATTAACGGCAAGCGGGCCGCAGTCGGTGACCAGGTATATGTTGGTGATGTGGTGAAAGTGAATGGTCAACTTATCGAGCCGCGTGACGAGAGTGACTTGATATTGATCGCGCTAAATAAGCCGGTTGGCATTATAAGCACTACCGAGGATGGTGAATCCGATAACATCGTTGATTTCGTTAACCACAGTAAACGGGTTTTTCCTATTGGACGGCTGGATAAAGACTCTCAGGGGCTAATTTTCCTGACGAATCACGGCGATTTGGTCAACAAAATCCTGCGGGCTGGGAATGATCACGAAAAGGAATATGTGGTGACGGTCAATAAACCAGTGACTGACGAGTTTATTCTCGGTTTGGGTGCCGGTGTACCGATGCTGGGAACAGTAACTAAAAAATGCAAAGTAAGGAAAGAAGCCCCCTTTGTATTTAGTATTACCCTGGTGCAGGGGCTTAATCGCCAAATTCGCCGCATGTGTAAGCATTTTGGTTATGAAGTCACTAAACTTGAACGTACCCGTATTATGAACGTCAATCTGAAAGGCCTGCCAATTGGCGAGTGGCGAGATTTACGCGATGATGAACTGACCGAATTATTTAAGCTGATTGAAAATTCATCATCTGATGAGAAACCGCAAAAAAAACCAAAAGCTAAACCTGTTGTAGCTAAAAAACCGGCTATTAGCCGATCAAAACCCGCTGAAAAGTCAGAGGCTAACTCTGCTGGCCGTAAGCGCTTTACTCAGCCTGGGCGCAAGAAAAAAGGGCGCTAAGTGGGTGGTCACCACTGACCCACCGTTAATTGGCAGAATTATTTCTTATTAGAACAAGACATTATTGGGAGCCACTTTTACAATGGCTCTCAATTAAATCACCCTAATGGTATAAACATCGGTAGTAATAAAGACAACTTAATTACGATAGCATTGGCAATATCCAGGAAGAATGCACCGACCATTGGGACTATAAGAAACGCAATGTGTGATGGCCCAAAGCGATCAGTGATAGCTTGCATATTAGCAATTGCTGTTGGTGTGGCACCTAAACCTAAACCGCAATGGCCAGCCGCAAGAACCGCAGCATCGTAATTTTTACCCATAACGCGGTAAGTCACAAATATTGCATATAATGCCATTAGCAAAGTTTGTACAAATAAAATAGCCAGCATCGGCAGGGCCAAAGAGGCTAATTCCCATAATCGTAGGCTCATCAATGCTATTGCCAGGAAAAGAGAAAGACTGACATTGCCCACCACTGAGACGGCGCGATCAAATACCTGATAAAAACCCGTATAAGTGAGTATATTACTGAGAATTACCCCGATAAATAACACATAAACAAAGATAGGTAATTCGAATACCGTTCCCGCCAGCAGTTCTCTAACATAGCCACCGACCATCAAACAAATCGTTATCATGGCAATGGTTTCGACTAAAACCAGGGTAGTGATCATTCGCCCTGATTGCGGTTTTTCAAAGGTAGTCGGTTGCAGTGCATCTTCTGGCCTTCCATGAGGTGTTGCCGAATGTTTAATCAAATAAAGTGCAACGGGCCCGGCAATTAATCCGCCCAATACCAAACCGAATGTAGCACAAGCCATCGCGATTTCAGTGGCATTAACTAATCCATAGTTCTGGACAAATACAGTGCTCCAGGCAGCTCCGGTTCCATGACCTCCAGATAATGTGATTGTTCCAACCAGTAATCCCATCAATGGTTCCAGCCCCAACATTTTAGCCATGCCGATGCCTACCGTGTTTTGTAATAACAAAAAACCAATAACGACGAATAAAAATTTTATCAAAACTTTGCCACCCGCTCTTAAGCTGGCGAGATTGGCGTTGAGGCCAATTGAGGCAAAAAAGGTCAACATTAATGGGTCACGTAATGAAGTATCAAAATGAGCTTCCCAACCGGTAATTTGGTGTATAAGTAGGAACATTAACGCGACTAAGAGGCCGCCCGCAATTGGGTCGGGAATAGCATATTTTTGTAATAAAGGGATCTTTTTAACGCACTGCCTTCCTAGCAATAGAACCAGGCTTGCAGCGACGAGTGTGCCATAAGCATCGAATTGGAGCATATTGGAATCCTATATATGTAAAAGCTATAAACCGTTATTTACGGTGTTCTTTACACATACTCAGATACCATATATAGGAGGATTCATTGCAAAACTCCTTGCCAAGGGGGATGCTTAGTTATGACATATTCTCGATGAGGACTTATATAACTATCAGTTAATACTCATATTGTCATTGTCACTTAATTAAAGCGTAGCACGACTTTTTACTTTATTACTCTTACGATATGACATTTCTTACATATCATATTGTTGACAAGATACAACTTATTTACAGGATAAAAACCGGTTTATATCTCGAATTGCTTCATTTTAAATAGGAAGAACAGGCTTTAGGTTTAATTGTTTTTTTACATTACGGGGCTATAAGTTGATGGGCTAGGAAGAATTGCACAATCAATAGGCTCAATCTGCTTCTAACTGACACTAGTCTATCATTCAGGCTGGTCATTTTCAGCATGGCGATAAACTTCACCACAAATCAGGACCACATCAGGCCTCCTTTGATGAATGCGGGCAGCGACAGCCATACATTCATGGCGTGTTGCATAAACATCGTCAGTCACGGGCAGAGCCTCGCAAGCATCCATTCCGCAGGTGCTAACCAGTAAAACAAATCCTATGAGCATATATTCTCCTTTTTTATAGGATTTCTATGAGTATAGCCGGTTTACGGGAGAGATTGTGCTCGGGTTTTTTATTGAAGCAATAGATGTTCCCTTGGTTGCTTGAAGATTAACCAAATTTGGTAATGGCAACACCAGCCATAATAATGGCACTGGCGATAAGGCGTAATATTGAGGGCTTTTCTTTTAACATCCAGATAGAAATAACCATGGCGAACAGTACGCTGGTCTCACGTAATGCTGCAACCAAGGCGATTGGTGTACTCTTCATGGCCCAAATGACGATGCCATAAGCCAATAATTGCATAGCACCACCAATGATACCGTGACGCCAATGTTGTCTGATTTCACAAAAAATTCTATTCCTGTGCATTATCCAAAGCAGCACAAACATGGCTATCCCATTGGACATAAATAGCCAAAAAATATAACTGAGAGGTTCTATACTGGCCCGACTGCCCGCACCATCGGATAGGGTATAGCAGGCGGTAAATATCGCCGTAATTAATGCATAGATGATGGCTCGAAGATTGAGTTTGTTCGGGCCATGGCGGCCATCAAATGTCATCATAATGACCCCCGAAACCAAAATGACGGCTCCGAATAACGCCATTATGCGCGGAATTTCTGACAAAATTAACCACGAAAGTAGGGCACTTAATAGTGGTGCTACGCCACGCGCGATCGGATAAATTTGCCCGAACTCGGCCTGTTCGTAGGCTTTACTGAGAAAGAGACAATACCCAGTGTGAAAAGCGACTGACAGAAGCAACCAAGGGAGCGCGTTGATAGAGGGTAAACCTACAAAGAAAATGCCGAAGAGTGAGATGACGCCGGAAAAAATTGCCATCAATGAAATGGCAACTAAACGGTCAGTACCAAATTTAACTAAAGCATTCCAGCTAGCATGTAACAGTGCCGCGCCCAATACTGCAATGAATATTTCAGTGCTCATCCCTGCTCCTTATTTAGGCGCATCAGTTTACCTTGGATTAGCTTGTTTGGCATGAGAATTAAATAGGATTATTAACAATGAGAAGCTTTGAAAGCTTTAGATTAATCAGTATATATACCGAATGATCTCAATATAATGAGGAGATGTATAATCTAATGGCGCTACGGCTAAGGCTTCCTAAAATAGTGCTAATTTGGCATCATATGACTATGCATATTTTTCCAGGATAAGTGATGAAACAGTTCCCTTTTGATAAACGTTACGAGATTGAAGATGCCAGCGGTGTTGTTGAGTACTACATTGACGGTGATGAATATATTCGCGGTCAGGATGGCATTCCAGGGTATCGAATTGCAGGTTATGAAGTATACGAACATAATGCAGAAGCCAAACTTGCTGGTTTCCTTGAGGGGAAACATATCACAACCCCAGATGCAGATATTCTGCTGACAATTTTAGATGATAAACCTGCGGAAGATTTACCTTCATAAGTTATGATTTGGGGTCAAGGTAGCCTGGCCCCAAATCTAATACACTCCTATCTTGCCTGACACTGTGAGTAAAAGTGCCAACATCCTATGTCCCCATACCTAATTGCGATAGAATTGGCAGAGTAGCTAATGTGATAAGATATGTTTGAGGACATAAGCATATGATTGCTCAGTTTACTATGGATAATATTGTCGGGCTGATTTTGGTCATCAGTTGTGTCATTGCTTTATTAATTGTATCTGTCTGGGGAATGCGGCGGCACCATTCTCGTTACAGTTTCATATTGCAGTTTGTCAGCTTCCTCCTGTGGTCTGTCATGGTAATGGTGATGGGGAACATCATCAATAATGCGCTCGCTGATATAAAGATAAGCTTTATCACACCTAAGACGGTTAATTTCGTCTGCATGTCAGTCATCTTATTAATGCTAATACGTAAGATGTTTGTATTATTTGATGTGTTGGAAAAACGGCAGGTAGCAAAAGGTAGTGATATCACCAGCGCTAAAATTATTGCGCGCATGTTAAAAATCACGCTCGTAGTGGTCGTTGTTCTGCTCTATGGCGAGCATTTGGGCATGAGTTTTTCCGGGCTGGTTACCTTTGGCGGTATTGGTGGTCTTGCCGTAGGTATGGCTGGAAAAGATATTTTGAGTAATTTTTTCTCTGGAGTGATGCTTTATTTTGATCGCCCTTTTAATATTGGAGATTGGATCCGTTTGCCGGATCGTCATATTGAAGGTGTTGTTGTTGAAATAGGTTGGCGGCTGACAAAAATAATGACATTTGAAAACCGCCCACTGTACGTTCCTAATTCTGCATTCACAGATACTAGTGTTGAAAACCCAGGTCGCATGACTAACCGTAGAATAAAAACCACTCTGGCTCTGCGTTATGAGGATGCCGATAAAGTTGGCGCAATTGTGGAAGAGATGCACCAATTTTTAGCCAATAATGATGACATCGATCACCAACAAACCTTGTTGGTCTATTTCAATGGATTTGGCGAGTCTTCTCTTAATATTATGGTTTATTGCTTTACCAAGACTAGAGTGTGGGCTGAATGGTTAGCCGTTCAGCAGACCTGCTATTTGAAGTTTATCGATATTGTTCATCAGCACGGTGCAGACTTTGCTTTCCCTAGCCGTACGCTTTATGTCGAAGATAGCACTGAGTCACCGGTCACTCCGGCGGAGCAGTAATTCTATTTTTATATGGCAACCGCCTCCGGGCGGTTATCTTATCAGAGTAGGAAATGCCCAATATATCAGGGGTGATTCAATACGGTGTTATTCCTGATAATAACTTTTTGCAGAAGGTACTTTTCAGTCCACTTAAAACCGACTAACGTAATCTTTTAGTGATAATTAGCCGGAGCTCCCAATGAGTCAGCAAACCATTGTCTTGTATACCGATGCGGATTTTTTTAGCCCTTATGCCATGTCGGTCTATGTATCACTGACAGAAAAAGCGCTTCCCTTTACACTGAACACTATTGATCTGTCTGCTGGCGAGAACCTGGGTGAGGAGTTTGGTAAGCTATCAGCGACTCGTCGTGTGCCCACACTGACTATCGATAATTTTCGATTATCTGAATCTTCAGCGATTTCTGAATACTTAGAAGAGCGATTTCCTTCAGCGGAATACGCGAGAATTTACCCACAAGATAGGCAAGAACGCGCCAAAGCACGCGAAATCCAAGCCTGGCTACGCAGTGATTTCCTGCCAATTAGGGCTGAACGGCCCACCGAAGTCGTCTTTGCCGGAATGAAAATGCCGCTATTATCCGATCAGGGGCAACAGGCGGCCCATAAGCTGATTTCAGGGTTGGAGCGCCTACTTTCGGATGGCCGAAAGAATTTATTCAGTGAATGGTGTATTGCGGATACTGATTTGGCATTAATGCTTAATCGGCTGGTACTCAATGGTGATGAACTGCCGGGATATCTGAGCAAATATGCAAGCTATCAATGGCAGCGGCCTTCTGTGCAGCGATGGTGCACATTGTCACAAAAATAGAGTCGGTTATCCCTTTTTAAGCACAAGGATGCAGGAAGTGTGTAAAAAGATTGGCGCAGAATGAAGAACATGATTGAAGTTGAAACTGAGCGGCTACGACTGCGGCAATGGATACCTTCAGACAAAGCCCCTTTTGCAGCACTTAATGCCGATAAGCGGGTGATGGAGTATTTCCCTGCGCCCTTGACTCGCGAGGAAAGTGATGCAATGGCTGATCGTTGTCAGCTATTGATTGAACAGCATGGCTGGGGGTTGTGGGCCGTCGAGCTTAAAGCCACAACACAATTTGTGGGGGCTTTAGGGTTGCATATTCCCGCAGCCAAACTCCCTTTTTCTCCTTGCGTCGAAATAGGTTGGCGCTTTGCTTACCCATTCTGGAGGCAGGGGTTAGCAACAGAAGCCGCTTTGGCTGCTTTGCAGGTAGGTTTCGAGAGATTAAAGTTGCCTAAGATAGTGTCATTTACTGCGCTAATTAATCTGCGCTCACAAGCATTGATGGAACGAATAGGAATGGTGCGAGCACCGGAGAGTTTTTCCCATCCTAATGTCAGCCCTGACAGCCCGCTTAGCCAACATTGCTGGTATCACATCTCATCTGATCAGTGGCAGAGCCGATAGTCCGCTTTTAGCAGATTATTAATGGTGCAGGAATTTTCGATTCGGTAAGGCGGTACGACGATAGCTACATCAGATCCAATAGGGGTAGTGAGCCATCAACAACTGCAGCAGTGATATAGATAATAAAAAGTGAATAGAGAAAGACGTTGCTGATCATTTGACACCTCGGGTTACCTACACGGGTAAAACTTTTGGCCATGACAGAGCAATTACAATATAGCACGCAAATTGAATAAAAAGCGTACAGAAAATGAATAACTAATGAATTTATTGTTGCTAATTTGTGATGTAGGCGGCTTTTTTATCAACACAGCGGCTTATGGGCAAATTTTCGAGCGCGCTATAAAACTAAAAGTGATACAAGCGAGAGATGAGACGTGGAGTGAAATTTATTGAATCTAGTGTTTTATCAATCGGTTAGCTTCAATTGAAAACAATTTAAGCAGCATACGAGCAGAGAGGGTGCAATTGTGCTACACTATGCGACCGATAATCAAGGATAAAACATGAAAAAAGTCTCAATCATTGCTCAGTGCTTAATAAACGCCAAGAGTTTCAGTGAGATGTCCGAAGCTGAATCCTCGATAAAAAAGACTTTCAACGAAAGTTATGCCGATCATTCATTCGATGAATGGAATACTGATGTTTCTACGTTGAGTGCTAACCGTATTATTAGCCTGGTTGCTGGTGCTTCCAAGGTTCGGGTCAGAGGGTTGATCCAAGAATTATGGAATCACTGATACCAGCCCAAGGGTTTCTTATAACCTACCTACCATTTCACTACGCCAAGCATGCCAGCCATGCTGCGTGGTGAATGTTCTTCCCCGTACCTTTCCATTTTCTGCTTGTTTCTTTCCATTGTCTCCTGCAAATCCGGTTCTTTCCATTGAGTGAAAGCTGATCCGGTACAGATAATCTGAGTAACGCTGACCACGCCACGGTTTAGTGCCGCCGGTTAACGTAATCTAATAAGGTTGTACAACTGAGAGGCGAGCATATGTCATTTCTAGATAGTGTCAGAAGACTGGTTAGCAATGCCAAGGTGAAAATTAAATGCCCGGATTGTGGTGCAACGTCTGAGCAAAGCACGGAAAAAGTGCATAAAAATACGGCATTAGTGTGCCCAAAATGTGGCTGCTTATTTTTACCTAAAGATAAACATTAGCGGCGGGTGATATTAACCAAAGATCATTGATGCCCATCGCAACAGCATTAATGCGCCACAGATGCAAAGTAACACCACAAACATCTTCCAATGTTTTGTATGCAAGCGTTTGGTCCCCATAGGCCTTTATTTTTACCTCGATAGATTTGTTTGGCTTGAAATTATTTTGCGGGATTTATATGTTTACCGCCACTTAGGTATAGTAGCGAAAATTTATGTTGATGCGAGAGTGAGTTCGTGGCGTTGAGGTATAATATGCGCTGCATCAATAATATTACGATTAGGAATAATGAAACTATGGCTGCAATTCCACAAAAATATGAAAACGCCGAACGCTGGGCTTTTGGTGATACTGAACAAGTCGCGGATGATTTATTGGCGCTGGTTCTCAATGGCACCAAAACAGCAACTTGTGCGGCATTAGATGATGAAGGTGTCCCGCAGGCGGGTGATGTATTTGTTGTGGTCAATGGTCGCAATGAGCCGGTATGCGCAGTTGAGCTGACGGATGTTGAGTTGAAAACCTTTGATCAGGTTGATGAGGCGCACGCTTTGGCTGAAGGTGAGGGCGATCGCACATTGGCTTACTGGCGTAAAACGCAACAACGTTTTTTTGAGGAATATGAACTCTTTTCCCCAGATATGATGCTGATTTGTATGCAATTCAAAGTGCTGGAAATATTCTAATAGCCGATTCATCCAGCAAGGAAACGGATTCGTTTTTGGTTAGTTGGTTTTATCGAATATGAAAGAAGAAACCGCCACTCATAAATTTTAGCTATGGGTGACGGATCTTTGAACTATCAAGTCACCCTCATTACCCAGGCATCTTGATGTCGGTCATAGTGCTTTTTGTAGAGCAGTTTATCTTGACCATCTAATGTTGCGGGAATACTGGTACTTTCGTCCCACCCATCGAGCTGCATACACAATTCAGGATCCGATTTACACGGGATACTGACCGTGTTCTCACCTTTACCTACTGGTGCGGACAGCACTGCATCGTCAACTTCGAAATCTCTGATTTTTACCACAGTATTTCCCATAAAGACTCCTTCCTAACCTGGTGGTATGAGGTGTGACCAGATTGGCCGCCTTATTGAGAATAGCCGAGCTTAAAAAAAGTGCCAGAAGTTGTCGCGAAATAATGCCGCGTTCCTAGCAAGGAAGTTCGGCTAAATTAAACTGATTACGCCCATTCTTTTTAGAATAATAAAGCGCCTGGTCAGCAGCGAGCATTAAATCAGACTGATCAGTAATGCTGCTGTGCAGATGGGATTGGTAGACAGTGACACCCAGGCTGATGGTGACTTTGCGAAATTTACTTTCACTATGCTTGATACCCATCGCGCGGATAGATTGCAAAATGTGCTCAGCAACCAGACTGGCCCCTTTTTGATCAGTATCCGGCAAGATAGCCGCAAATTCCTCACCGCCATAACGAGCCACAATATCGGTGCTGCGTTTCAATGACTTACGCAATGCTCTGGCGACCAGTCGCAGGCAGGCATCACCAGAGATATGGCCGTAACAATCATTGAAATTCTTAAAGTAGTCGATATCAATCATTAACACTGCCAGTGGCGAAGCTGAGCGCCTTGCCCGCATAAATTCATGGGCGAGCACTTTCTTGAACTCTCGACGATTGGGTAATTTAGTCAATGAGTCGGTTCTGGCTTGAATTTCGAGACGTCGATTAGCCTTAATCAGTTTAAGTTCCAGCAACTTACGCTCGTGGATATCTTCTGCTGTGCCGTACCAGCACTCCACATTGCCGTGGTCATCTACACTGGGTACGGCGCGAATACGCATCCAGTTCCAACCTTTTTCCACATGACAAAAACGTATTTCGACATCAAGTGGGTCATGTGTTTGCAGAGAATGCTCCCAACTTATTAATGTAGGATGGCGGTCATCAGCATGAATGGTTCGCAGCCATCTGTCTGCCAACGCTTCTTCGCGGGTTAGCCCAGTGATTTTTTCAAAGCGAGAGCTGACATTGGTGATCATGCCGTCTGGGGAGGCAGTCCAGGGGATCTGTGGGTTCAGTTCCACCATATTGCGATAATGTTGCTTACTGCTACGCAGCTTCTCTTCCATCTTTTTCAGTGCAGAGATATCAATCATGGCGACGGACAGGCCACTCACCTGACCACTAGGATATCTGGCGGCATTGATGCGCATGAAAAATACCCGTTGCTTATCAGGCATTTGAAACTCGGCATCGGGGATGCTGTCGTTACAATAGGCTTTTAGCAGGGCACTTTGCAGTATAGGGATGATACCAGGCAAGAAATCAGCCACCTTATGACCATTCACTTCAACGGTTTTTTTACCTAATAATTCTGCCAGATAGTCATTTACCGTCAGGTAGTGCAAGGCTGTATCAATAAAGCACAGGCCGGCTGGGGCACTGGAATAGATGGATTCCAACTCGAAGAGGCGCTGACTGGCATTGTAAGGTAAGTTGCTAAGATTACGGTCTATTCCCCGATAACCTTTGAATTCCCCATTGTCGTCAAAAAGCGGAATACCACTGCTTTCTATCAAGACTTCGCTGCCATCTGCGCGGATATTACGGTTTTGTAATCCCGCGAAAGGAATGCGCTCAGCGGCAATTTCGGCGAATAGTTTTCCTACCCGATGAGCTTCATCTTTGGGCATAAAATCAAATGGGGTTTTGCCGATCACTTCATGAGGAAGGCGGCCTAGCAGCTCGATAGATTTTGCAGATGAAAACGTATAACGGCCAGCGACATCAACTTCCCAGATCCAGTCTGAATTATTTTCGATGATATCCCGTAAGCTGTTCATTTCTTTTAACAGAGCAATGTCAGCTGATTTTTCCCGATTATCATAATCAGTCATGATGCCCACTCCTGTTTAATCGCGGCTTTCCTTAGATAGAAGTCTGTCGGCTATTATTTAAGCCCGCAGATTGTATAACAGGGACAGATTTAGTACAGCTCATTCGGAATATTCTTATCTACAAATTATTTTATTATGATTATCACACTGAGAAATAAAGGAAAACCGGCAATGATCCATTTGAGGATATTGAAAAATGGGCCTCCCAGATAAAATTAGCAATCAATACACCAGAACCAGGCTAACATTATCCCGATAGTCGCCAGGCGTTTTTTGATTCTGATTGGGGTTAATCACCGCGCGAAAAGGAACGAGCTGCGCGGCTCCAGTTCCTGAACCGGGTTGCATTGAACTCGCATCCCACAGTGTGGTGCCGGAAGCGTTCTGATACAGTTGATATTGCAGATAGTCAGTGACAGTTGCGGAATTTAGTTTCATTTGTCGCCAATTCGTCACTGGGTTATCCCCTGGCGTCACATAAGTATTAAAGGTGGTGCCTTTGGTGCAGGTGAGGGTGATATTTTGGCTGATTGGGCTAAATTGTCCGACTAATGCAAAACTACCGAAATTGACATCTGGGGCGCTATTAATGGCGCAATCTTTGCTGACCACTAAAGTGACGGTCACTGAGGATATCTCAGTACCGCTGCCACTCCAATATCCTCCGATGCATGCGCCTAACGCAGCGATTTTGCAAATATTGTAAGTCCAGGCCAGATTGATGACATCAGTATAAGTACCAGCACTGATATTGACGTTAATTGCGCCGTTGGTTCCGGTACGAATATATAGCGGTAGGCTGGCCGTGATCCCGGTTAGGCCTACGACCAGTAGATTAGCGCTGCTGTAGTCCAGCACACCATTTATGCCCAGTGCGGGGCTAAAAGAACTGTTGCGATAAATCGAGTAAGGAATCAGGTCACCAGCTGCGTTCTTTAGGTTAAGATTATTCGTAGTGGTGGTTATTTTGGCTGACAAGGAATAGGAAGATAATAAACTGACGCCGGTACCAAGACAAGACATCGGCGTATTGCCCTGAGCATTAACGGCGGTGCTACCAGCGGCCACTGATGAGCCTGGCGGCAGGGTGACTGCGCCGGGCGAAAAGGTGCAGGAGTCAGCTAGAGCGGGAGGAGCAATAAGCCCTATCAGTAATATCAGCAAAGCGATAATACCCAAGTGGTTAGCTACAAAGCTGATTCTAATGTTATTTGGGGCCATATCCTCTCCATCATTTCCGCTATTATTGGCTTATTTGCAGGTTACTGTGCCAATATCCTGAATGCCTGTGCTGGCCTTAAGGGCAAATTGCAGATAGCAACGAGCTCCATTGTCAGCCCGGATTATTTTCAGCTTATTTTGTGGCTTAGCTTGTTCAATATAAGTAATACCATCCCAGCCGACATAACTGACCAGTTTTGTCTCAGAGGTAAATACCGGGCTACCCTTAGGCAAATCTTTACCTGACTCATCGGTGATACGTAGTGTTGCGGAGGTGATTTGTTCTAATGGGAAGTCGATTAAATAACCACTGCGCTCGCTAATAGCCAGGCGCCGTTCAACTTCAGGCGTGGAAACATCTGCCGGTAAGCTCATTGGGTCAATCTGGAATTTTGCCTGATAATAAGATGTGACATTAGGAACTAATAAATAACCGTCGTCGTTGGTTGTGCCGATCAGCTGATTCTCATAACTCACAGGAATCTGACCAAATCCATGAGTTGATATCAGTGCGAAAGCATCATTAATAGTGTTACTGGCATAGACACCATTATTCATTACCACCAGTGATCCGCTGACTTCGCCCCAGCTTTGATAATCACCTTGACTGCCATACACACCAACCCGGCTCTCCAGCGCGCGCGTCCGCCAGATAAGGTCAGCCTGCTGATAGCTACTATTTTCACCGGTACCATTGGCATAAGCCAGATTCCAGCCAAACCCGCCGTTAGTTGGGGTTGCCCGGCTATAGTTTACGCGTTGGCTCCAATTGTTATTGGTATCGCGCACACTACTGATACTGCCAGCCCCCCAATCCCCCAGAGGAATGCTTAGCACCATCTGTGCGTTATAGCCCTTACTGCCCAATTCGCGGTTGAGTGAAAAGTAAACACTGGTGTTGTGCCAGAGGGTGGTGTTGTAGCTAATATTAACCAGACGAGTTCGCTCACCTAATGCATCACGGACGTCAAAGTAACCTGAGCCGATTGAACCATACGCACCTAACCCCAGGCTGCCGGTAATTTGGTCAGTACGGCGGCTGGGCCGGTATTCACTTTTATAATTTGCCAGATCGCCATAGTTTGGGCTGCGGTTAATCCGTTGCGCGTTCAAGCTGAAAAAAGCGTTGCTATAGCTGTAGCCAAGCGAGTATTGATTGCCGCGTCCGCCATAGCGCAGAGATGATGAGGATGGTGTGGTGCTGACATCTGTTTCTGTAGGGGCGATACCACTGCCTAAAACTGCATCACCGGCGTTACTGATAGTGTAAGAACTATTTAGAACACCATAATTTCCGACCCGCAAACTGGCCCCACTGCCCACCACATTCAGCTGTTTGGCGATATCGGCTCGCCCTTCCAGTGTCAACCAGGGGGTGGTGCCATAACGTAGTACTCCGCTGGCTACTGGCTCACCATAGTCAGCGGATCGAATGCCATAGTTTTGGCGCAACATGCCACTTGAAACACTAAAATCCCATAAACCGGGTTTGAGCAAATCGCTGGCGACATAAAAGGGGATTGAGGTGCTGACCTGGCGGCCTAACGCATCGGTGGTGACTACCGTTGCTTGCCCTGCGCCATTGATTCTTGGCCCATTATCAATCACAAAAGGGCCGGGGTTAACGGATGCCGATTGCGTTCTAAAGTTATCAATATAGAGATCAACTGTACTGGGAATGGCCGCCTGACCGGCAAACTGCGGTAGTGGGTAAGTCACTAAGTCCGGGCGAATAGCAAAGTTACGTGACACTTGCAGGCCGACCACCCGCACTGAGCTACTCCACGCCAGCGAGCCGGTTATCAGGTCGCCCGCACTGTAGCTCAGTAAGTGATTCTCATCATTTAATCGCCACTGAGTATCGTAGCGGACATACCCTTTTTCTACCGTAACGTTATCGGTATCAGTTAGGTTAGTGCGATAAATTCCGGTGTTACTGATCAAACCAAAGTGATCAAACAGGCGCTGTTCTGTCCAGGCCGAAGCATTGCTGGGTTGGCCGCTGCTATTTCCCTGGCTGGCATAGATATCGTAGTTAAACAGTAGGCCGAGACTGCTTTGCGCCAGATTGTAATCCTCTGTTGCCGCAGTATTTACTCGCTGCTGAGGCAGCCATTCGCTTGGAACATCAATGAGTAATCTCTGGCTGTCACCTTGATAGGTGACATGAACTTTATCCATGACATCAATAGCTACTTCGGGTGTGTTGGGTGCAGGTGCGGGGAAACCCACAGCTTTTAACTGTTCGGGTGTCAAATAATAGTGGCCATCGCGATAAATCACGGGCACGGCTTCGCCAAAGTTACGGCCATTAACTACCAGTTCAAGATATAAGGTGGTGTCAGGCATCACCGCAGCAGATGGCGGAGGTGGCAAATCATCCCCCCTTACCGTTAGTGGTATAAATGCAGGGGATATCATTGATGCATACACCAATGTCAAAAATGGCGACAGCCTGAATTTGATAATCATCCCAAACCCTAACGTATTGACAGTTATTCCCATTTATCAATGCTATAGCGGCGCATCAATCAATAAAGACTCTTCATATGAATCGTCTATTGATGGGGAATAACGACAGGTTTTGTATGACTATTGACCAACGCAGTTAATTGCCCGCTATTGGCAGACGCAGGAACTTGAAAACGCATCTCATTACCCGGCAGAACATAGCCCATCAACCCATTATTGAGACTGGTATTCTGTAAGTTGACTCGAGATATTCGTGCATGGGTTTGCCCTTGATTCCGAATAGCCAGCCATGTTTTGCCACTATCCTGCACCAGTTTGTAGCTGAGGCTCAGCGGGAAAAATGTTGCAGGATTATTGGCATCTTCAGACTTCAGGCCATCACCATAGATAAATAATGGGACGGAATAGCGCATCTGAAACTTCAGCCCCATATTTAAAGAGGGGGTGACGGCATCTTCGTTGGGATCTTTACGCGGGATCTCATCAATCAATACTCTGAATGCTTGTTCCTGACCTGCTGGTACTTGAGTATTTTTAATCAGCCGGATCAACTGACGTTTGCCCGGTAAAATTGTGGCAACCGGTGGGCTGGCGATGACCGCAGATTGATTGCTGTAATCTTCTTGTCCGGATTGTTGCTGCCAGCCTAAAACCCGAATTTGCATATAAACGGGCTGGCTGTCTTTATTTTCCAGCCACAGTGCAGTGGCTTTCTCATGACTATTGATCACCGGATCGATGGGCCAAATAAGTACCGAGGAGGCAGCATAAAGTGGGCTGCTGGCAAATGCCGAAGCAAATAAAACTAACGACGCAAGTGATGTTAATTTAATCATGGTGAACTCCTTGTCGGTAAAATACACACACAAAATAAAAAGTAATTTAATAAGTGATGGTCACTAATAGCGTATCGGTGTAATTCCCCGCAGTGGGAAATGAGCTACTGGCAAACAATTGCGCATATAAAACGATCTGCTGTAGCGTGCTATTTGCAGTAATGACCTGTGCATTGCCGCCGTTACTGCCATTGCCCCAAATAACACTGCGAGCGCTATCTTGAAATACTTGATAAAACAGATATTCACCGGTCGCGCTGTTGAGTAATCGCCTACCAGTGGCAATATTCCCAGTGGTATTTGCACCACTATTTAACGCCAGAGTGATGCTTGGCGTACCACTGCATTGAATAATGATTGAACCGGCATTTTGACTGGAAACGATATTGATGGCCGTTGACAGCGAAGAGACATTGCCAAAATTCAGCGCACCAAAGCTGCTGCTATCGGTGTTGCCACTGCCTAAAATGCAGCCCGGCAATATGGTGGCATTAACGGTAAAGGCACGATTTAGCGTTTCCCCATAACTGCTTGTCATAGGCAAACCCAGCAGGCTAAAGACCAGTAATGTCATGAAGGTGGGATAGAAACTGTTAAGCGTCATCTTGCTTCCCCCTACCAATTGACCGTGACTTGAATGGTATCGGTATAAATGCCCACCGAGGGTGTGCTCTGTATCGGAATTAGCCCATAGACGGGGAGGGTGACGGGCTGCCCGCTGGCAACTTGAGAAATCCCGACGGTATTGTCCCAAATATGGCTATGTGCGGCGTCGGTATACAGGTTGTAATTGACATGCTGATTGGTCGGCCCTCCGACTAAATAGCGGCTGCTGACGCTCCCACTCTGCCCGGCGCTGAGTAATACGGTAAAACTGGTGTTTTTGCTGCATTGCACGGAAATTGCTCCACTGTTGGCTTGACCGATAACGCTTATCGGGCGGTTCAGCACAGTGACTGAGCCAAAATTCAAGGTACCAAAGGTGGTCGCCCCCGCTGTCGTCGTACCTGCAATGCAGGTAGGCAATAACGTCGCATTAACCGTGATATTGGCCGTTTTCGAGACGGCATAAGCTGGATAAATTTGCAGTAATAACAGTGAGAAAATGAACCCTAACAGCACTGTTTTATCGGTATTTATCCGTAAATTATCTGGCGTGATACCCAGAGCCATACCTGTTACCAACTGACCGTCACGTTGACGGTATCGGCATAGGTACTAACACTGGGTGTTGTTTGTGTCGGAACTTCACCATAAATGGTGAGTGGGATGGCGGTACTAATCGCGACCGCAGTGCCAGTCAGTTGATCAGAGCCTGTCGCACCCCAAGCCTGAGAATAGCCATTGTCTTTATACAAATTATAATTTACAAACTCTGTCGTCCCACCTGCCAGGCGGCGCTGGGCAAGTAAAGCATGTGCACCATTATCTATTCCGATATTGTAGGTAGTACCTGCACTACAGTATAAATTTAACGCGCCATTAGCTGTGCTGCTGTACGCCTGTCTGATTCGGGTATTTAAGGTCGAGACGGTACCGAAGTTTATGGTGCCTAAATTGGTTATCCCACCAGCGTTCGTCCCGTCGTTGATATAACACCCCGTAATAATGGTTAATGTCGCACCTAGCGTTCCGGTTACTGTGCCAGCACTTTCTACTGACGGAGCTGCTTGTAATAAAACCATTGCACCTAGAATAAATAAGGGTTTCTTCATTATTTCTTCCTTAATCATAAAATTTGCAGCCAGATAATCTAGAATTGAGTTGCGCCAATAACGTAGCGCAACTGATGTTTTCGACACTAATCATTAAAAAATCTAGATAATTAATTAATAGCAGCAAGATGCAAAAAGTGTTCAATATTAATCAAAAAATTACTCATCCATCTCATATCTATCATTTATTGGGTATTTTTCTTGAAAAATGACAGAGCTCGTTTAACCCCTACATTCAAGATGAATTGATGTTTTATGGTTCTAATTCTTAATGTGAATCCTTTCAGCAGAGTCATAAACTCGTAATATCTATGGAGAGGGGGATATTTATTGATTAGATTTGTTTCTTAAGTGGATGACAGAAATCCCCAGCGCTATTGTGGCTAATAGTGCTGCAACGCCGTAAGTCAATTGCATTCCCTGGATAATATCCGTCGTAGCTGCCAGTTGAATATTTTGAGCGGTCGACGCGAAGGCAAAAATAGCCCCCATAACCGATGCGCCAGTGATAAGCCCAAGGTTGCGTGACAGGTTAAGCATGCCGGAAACGACACCCCGTTGATTGGCACTCACAGATTGAATCATTAGCGTATTGTTAGCCGTCTGGAAAATGGCATAACCAGCCGTAATCAGGCAAACCGGGAGAACATAGCCCAGCACCCCCCAGCCTGTGGGGATGATCGCCAATATTGTGGCGCCAAACGTGACGCCGACCAATCCGCCGGTGACCATTATTTGAGCACCTAATTTATCCACCGCATAGCCCGCCGGAATACCTCCTAGCGCCGCGACTATCGGGCCAGCAGACATCGCTAAGCCAACCCATTGTGCTGGCAAGCCCAGCGCCCGTGAAAGATAAAATGGCCCAACAATCAATGTGGACATCATGATGGTAGTGACCAATGTGCTCATGATTAAACTGCCGCGCAGTACTGAATGGCGCAACATAGCGGTTTGAATTAAGGGGAATTTCGCCCTTTTTTCTGCCCGACTAAATAGCCAGACACCGATGGCCGCAGCTGCTAATAACGCTAAATTACGTGCATCGAACCTGCCATGTCCCCATGTCATCGATAGCGCATACAGCGCCAGAGTTAGGCCTAACAGCAGCATCCCGATGGGGTCAAAACCAGATTGCGGTTGAGTGAATGCAGTCCGATTACAGGGCAAGTAACGCGATATCAGTAGCAGGGCCAACAGTCCCAAAGGGATATTAATTAAGAACATGGCAGGCCAGCCAAACCCGGCAATGAGTGTGCCGCCGAGAGAGGGACCAAGTGCGGTACCGAGGGCGGAGACGGTGCCGAGCATACCCATAACTCGCCCGGTTTTTTCTGGGTTAACCGTTTCACCTACCAATGCTAATGTCAGTGTCATCATGGCGGCAGCACCTAACCCTTGTAAGACTCGGGCGGCAATCAGTATCCCCATCGTGGGTGCCAATGCACAACCCACTGATGCGACGGTGAATAATCCAATTCCGGCTTTTAGCAACAGGCGCTTGTCAATGATATCGCCCATGCGCCCAATACTGATGGCCGATGTGGTTATCGCCAACAAGTAGGCTAATACCACCCATTGCGCATCCTGAAATGAGGCATTTAAAGCCTGCGTTAATGTGGGCAACCCTACATTGGCAATGCTGGTGGCTAATGACGAAAGCAGCATCGGCAGGGAGAGGCTGAGCACTGTTTTTCGCAGGTTGGTATCTTCGACTTTGAGTGAGTTTATATTGTGGGTATTGGCTTTCATGTGGGAATAGCTCCAAATAAGACTTAGTCAGAGGCTATTCCATTACATAACAGGGCGGAAGACGCACTGAATGCAGTTTATTACTGCATTCAACGCCATGTTATCACCGGTTGTGCTAGAGTCACTGAATGACAAAACCTGATCTCAATTTACTCCTTACTCTCAATGTTCTGCTGACAGAAGGCAGTGTGGTGCGTGCCGCCCAGCGATTGGGACTAAGTCCATCGGCAATGAGCCGTGCGCTGGCGAGATTACGCCAAACCACCGGTGATCCTTTATTGGTTAGGGCGGGGCGGGTGTTGGTTCCCACGCCAAGGGCGCTTGAACTGCGTGAGCAGGTCAGCCAATTAGTTGAGGGCGCAACATCGGTGCTGCGCCCGGCGGAGAAACTCAATCTTGCACAGCTGACGCGTATTTTCACATTGCGTACCAGTGACGGTTTTGTGGAAAATTTTGGTGCGACGCTGTTGGCGCGAGTTAACCAAGATGCTGCGGGGGTGCGGTTACGCTTTATGCAGAAAATGGACAAAGACAGTGCATTGCTGCGTGATGGCATTGTCGATCTGGAAACCGGTGTCGTGGGCTCTTCGGCCAGCCCTGAATTGCGCACGCGCGGGTTATTTCGCGATCGCTTTATTGCTGTTGTCAGGGCGGGGCATTCATTGAGCCAAGGGGAGATATCACCCGAACGCTATGCTAGCCAGGGCCATATTATGATTTCACGGCGTCAGGGCCATAAAGGGCCAGTTGATGATGCTTTACAATTAGTGGGTCTGGAACGAAACGCAGTGACTTATGTTGACGGAATCTCGACCGCGTTGGCATTAGTGAAAGGATCAGACTTGGTTGCCACGGTTCCTGAACGTCATACCCGAAACCTGCGCAGCGGGATGTTCAGCTTTTCTCTGCCGATAACCTCACCGGTTATCATGATTTCTATGCTCTGGCACCCACGAATGGAGGCTGATCCGGCGCATCGTTGGTTGCGCCAATGTGTGTTGGATGTGTGTGGTGATGACTATCAGGGCGGCGTAACGTTACCGCCCTGATAGGCCAGCAAACTAGAAGTGCGGTATCGCCGTTCCCCAGTTGCGCCAGTCTTTAGGCTCTTGCGGGTTAAGCAGGAAATGTTGATTCACACTGGCTTTCGGTGCCAATGGGGTAGTTGGCGGTGTGGCGAAAGCAATGCCACCGCGAATAAACTGCTGGAAGGTGCCACTTTTCACCACTCCGCCGGTCAGGCCAAATTCAAGGTTATAGCCTGATGCCAGCCAGAAGACGCTGTTTTGCCGGACTAATTGTTGGTATTTCTGACTGATACGCAGGGAAACCTGTACCCGATCAGACATTGCCCCCAGATTAAATCCGGTCACTGTCCCCACTTCCAGCCCACGGAACAGAACCGGTGTTCCCACCTGCAATGACCCCGCCTCTGCGGTATCGAGGATAATGCTCAGGCCATCAAGATAGCGCGAATCCGTAATAGTGGCGGTTTGCAGCTCAAAAGTGCGCAAGGTGCCACCTTTACCCGGCTCTACATTTATATAGGGCTGGAACAGGGTATCCAGGTTATTAACCCCGGCGGCAGAGATTTCTGGCGAAACAATCGAGAAGCGGGTACCCGCGCGAGCAAAACTCTGCACATATTCGGGGTAAAGTACGGCTTTGGCGAGCACTTCATTACGCTCTGGGGCGAGTTTCAGCGATTCAACCTGACCGATATTGATACCCAGATAACGAATTGGCATGCCGGCGGCAAGTTTGCTGGCATCAAAGGTGCGCAAGATAATCTGGCTACCGACCGCGCGTGCCGCAGTTTCGTTAGCATAAAGTGTCCGTTTTGCGCCTTTATCCAGCGTAACGCCTTCAAGATTATCAAAGCTGATAGCACCTTTTAATGCGCGATTCAGCGGAGAAGCTTGCACCGTCAGGCCACTCCCGTTCAATTGCACTTTTGCCCCGCCTTCGGCCCAGAAGATACTCTTATCAGTGAGTAGCTTGCGATATTCCGGTTGAATATAAACATCCACTTCGAACTCGTTGGCTTTCGGCCTGATCTGAGTAATTTCACCCACCTGGAACTTGCGATACAACACCACTGAACCGGTCTGCACATCAGGCAGGCTGGTGGCGGTTAAGGTGAGGGTGGTTGCCGGGCTATTGCCTAAAATGCCGTCGGTCGCTTTATCTATGCTGCTGTACAGCGGATACTTACCGAGTGGATCACCTTTGCTGCCTGGCAGAATCAGAATACCGCCATCAATCCACTCCTGAGCACTGGCACCTTGTACATCAATACCATCGATACCGAGTTTGACATCAAGGCGGCTGTTAACCACAAACTTGCTGTCTTTGTGTACTAAATTACGGTATTTCGCTTCAATTGCTGCAGTAAAACTGACGCCATTGGCTGACAGTTCCCGCGTTAATATCTGACCAATTTTAATGCCATGCAGGGAGATAGGCTGGCCCACATCAATGCCGTAGCTTTCTGGCGCGGTTAACTGCAATTCGAGGACATTAGGTTGTTGTAACAAGCTTTTACTGCTGGGCAGCACGGTGAAACGCTGCTGCGGTTCACCCTCACCGGGAATGAGTTCCAATGTATTTCCGGTTAAAAGTTCACTCAGTTTGGCATCACTCAGGCTGATGCGTGGGCTGTTCATTTCAATACGCGTACCGGTACGCATCAAATTGACTACAGACGGGTCAATCGTCAGTTCGCCGGTCACTTTACCCTCCGGCTGGAGTGTCATTTTAGTCAGAGTGCCAACTTGTAACCCCTGATAAATCAGCGGAGTACGTCCCTCACTCAAGCTGCTGCCGCTGGGTAAATCCAGTGTGATGGCGACACCGCGCTGGCTGTGTGCCAAATCAGGATAAAGCTGGAAAGGCTGGTCTGGCTTGGCGTTCTGGCTATTGGGCGGGGAGTCAAAAGCGATGGCTCCATTGACCAACGCGGCCAGACTTTCCATTTGTACGGACGCGCCATTGAGACTGAAATCGCCTTTAAAACCAGATACATTCCAGAAACGAGTGTCATTTTTGACCAATTTGGCAAAGCGCCGGTCAATCAGCACATCAATGACTACGCCGTTATTATCAGGTGCAATGTTGTAATCGTAGACTTTTCCCACCGGAATTTTACGGTAATACACCAGTGAACCGTTATTCAGCGAACCCAGATCTGGCGCATGGAGATGCACCATTAACTCACCGGTATTGAGGCGGAATTTAGGTTGGGTATCCAGCGCGGTGAAGTGACTTTGCGGTTTGCCTTCACCGGGCATCATGCCGATATAGTTACCACCGACTAAGGCATCCAGCCCAGAAACCCCAGCCAATGACGCTTTTGGCGTCACCAACCAAAATTGAGTTCCTTCACGCAACGAGTCTTCCATGTCATTTTTGATGCTGGCGGTGACTTTAATATTACGCAGATCATCATCCAGACTAATGGATTGCACCATCCCGACTTCGACACCTTGGTAGCGAATAGGCGTACGCCCCGCCACAATCCCGGCCGCAGACTGGAAATCGATAGTGACTTCCGTGCCACGTTCTTGCCAGTTGTTATAAACCAGCCACCCCGCAATCAGCAGGGCAATAAAAGGCAGCAACCAGAAAGGCGATATCCGGCGTTTATGTTTAATCTGTGCCTCAGTCGGTGTACTCGGCGTTTCCTGTTGCATGTGCATCCCAAATCAATCGGCTATCCAGCCATTCAACAGCAAGGATAGTCAAAATGACCGCAGACCCAAAATAGAAGGCTGCTGGCCCCATAGTAAAGGAAAGGAGCTGATCGCGATTAATCAGCGACATCATTAGTGCAATAACAAAGAGATCCAGCATTGACCAGCGGCCAATCCAGGTCATTAGGCGCAGCAACCGCATTCGAGTTTTCAAGCTGTGCTGTGTCTTTAGATGAATACTCATCAGTAATGTTATTAAGACAATGATTTTAGTAAAAGGCACCAGCACACTGGCGATAAACACCACGGCGGCTATCGGCAGATTACCAGATGAAGCGAGAGAAACCACACCGGAGAAAATAGTATCCTCCATGCGCGTGCCGTTGGCATAAACAATTGATATCGGCAATAGATTGGCGGGCAGCAGCAACACGATAGAAGCAATTAACGCCGCCCAGGTTTTTTGGATGCTGTGACGGCGGCGATGGCGTAAAGGGATGTGGCAACGTGGGCAGCGGCCGAGGGCATCAGGGTGCCCGGTATAATGACAGGATAAACAGACGCGCAGCGTCTCTCTGGGGCCGGGGGGCTGCTCTTGCGGGTAAAAACGCTCCCACAGTTGTTCCAGATTAAGATGCACCAGCGCCAGAATACTTAGTAATGTTAACGTCAGATAAGCTATTAATCCGGTTCCGGCCATTACATCGGCGTATTCTTTGACTTTAATACAGGCCACCGCCATGCCGATAAGATAGATATCCAGCATCACCCACTCTTTCAATCGTTCCAGCATCAATAAGATTGGCCGCAGGTTCATACCAATTCGGCTGCCAATTCGGAGATAGAGTATTGAAACGGTCAGGGTAATCGGCGCACCGAGAATGCAAAACGCCACCATACTGGCGGTGATTGGATGGCCCTGACGACTCATTTGCCAGATCCCTTCCAGCAAACTGGCATCAATTCGGGTGCCGAGCAAACGGATAGTAATCAGCGGTTCGGTAAACGCAAATGGCATCAGTAATAGCATAGCGACAGCAATGGCGGTCAGACGGGTCAGTGACCAATCTCGCCCACTGGCAATTTTTGCGCTGCAACGCGGGCAATAGGCGGTTTGCCTGCCATTGAGTGGCGGCAAGGTAAACAGCGCATCACATTGACAGCATCGCTGAACCCGGGAGGTGGACAGTGGGCGCTGAATGGCATGTATTTTCATCTATTAAGCACCCTGACACCGACAGCGGTCTGTAATTAGTAAACAGTAAACAGCAAATAGTAAACAGTAAATAATAGTGCGGATGGTAGCAGAGCAATCACTCAAAACAAGGGGCAAAAAGGGCCAAACTCCCGATGTCGGCAACTCTTTTGCAGGGTAAGCGCCGAATAACCTTGTAGCAACGCGCAATTAATGATTATTTTATATAAGCTACGCGCAACAATTGCCTCTGGCTATTCTTAGGTTTCTAACGGTCATTACATGAAAAAAGCAGAATTCTACGCGGAATTAAAACGTGACTTGAGTGCTCTGATTGCAGGTGAAACTAATTTCATCGCCACATTGGCTAACGCCAGCGCTTTAATTTATGAGCGCCTTGACGGTTTGAATTGGGCGGGTTTTTATTTGCTCGATGGCAATCAATTGGTGTTAGGACCTTTCCAAGGAAAAATCGCCTGTGTGCGCATTCCTGTCGGGAAGGGGGTGTGTGGAACTGCGGTGGCAGAAAATCGCGTTCAGCGGGTCGGTGATGTGCATGCATTCCCCGGACATATCGCTTGTGATGCCGCCAGTAATGCTGAAATTGTGCTGCCAATCACAGTTCAGGGAAAAGTTATCGGCGTTTTGGATATCGACAGCATTGTTTATGATCGCTTTGATAAAGACGACGAATTAGGCTTAATCTCAGTCGTGGCGGGGCTTTGCGAGCATCTAGAGCTTTGTGACAGTGCAAAATATGTCACACAAGCTGCAAGTTGATATACGGATAACGTGGCAATTGCTGATGGCGTCATTATAATGACGCCTGTTCATGCCTGCGCTGGTTGGCAAACCCGTTGTAATCAGGAAATTTCATGGAAAATCAACCTAAGTTGAACAGTAGTAAAGAAGTCATAGCCTTTTTGGCTGAGCGGTTCCCGCTTTGTTTCACCGCCGAAGGCGAAGCACGTCCACTGAAGATCGGTATTTTTCAAGATCTGGTCGAACGTGTTCAGGGGGAAGAGAATTTAAGCAAAACGCAATTGCGTTCTGCGCTGCGTCTCTACACCTCAAGCTGGCGTTATCTTTATGGGGTCAAAGTCGGTGCTGAACGTGTTGATTTGGACGGCAACCCTTGTGGTGTGCTGGAAGAGCAACATGTAGAACATGCCCGCAAACAGCTGGAAGAGGCGAAAGCCCGTGTTCAAGCACAACGTGCTGAACAACAAGCTAAGAAGCGCGAAGCTGCCATTGCTGCGGGTGAAACCCCAGAGCCACGTCGCCCACGTCCGGCAGGTAAAAAACCTGCGCCGCGTCGTGAAGCGGGTGCTGCTGTGGAAAACCGCAAGCCTCGTCAGTCACCTCGCCCTCAGCAGGCTAATCAAAAACAAGCTCGGCCACCTCGTCCACAGGCCGAGGAAAACCAGCCACGCCCTGTGCCGGTCACAGATATCTCTAAACTGCAAATTGGTCAAGAAATCAAAGTCAGAGCAGGCAAGAGCGCGATGGACGCAACCGTATTAGAAATCGCTAAAGATGGCGTACGGGTGCAGCTGTCTTCCGGTCTGGCGATGATTGTGCGCGCAGAACACTTGCAGTTCTGATACGGAGGCCAACCTAGGCATGAACAAATTTGTCAGACTAACAGCAATCGCAGGCTTGTTACTGGCGGGGGCAAGTTACGCTGCTGATACCACAACGTATCGCATCGACCAACTTCCTCAATTGCACCAGGAACCAGAGCATGCAACCGTGAGTGAGCGCGTAACATCGCGCTTCACTCGCTCTCACTATCGCCAATTTGCATTGGATGATCAGTTTTCCGCCAAAATATTTGATCGCTACCTCAACATGCTGGATTACAGCCACAACGTGTTGTTGGCATCAGATGTGGCAAAGTTCGCGGATAAAAAACATTCGCTGGACGATGAATTAAAATCCGGCCAATTAGATACGCCGTATGCGTTATTCAATTTGGCGCAAAAACGCCGTTTTGAGCGCTATCAATATGCACTGTCAGTGTTGAACCGGCCAATGGACTTTACCGGTAATGACACTATTGATATTGATCGCAGCAAAGCGCCTTGGCCGACTAGCGAAGCTGAGCTGAACAAGCTTTGGGACGCAAAAGTTAAATACGATCAGCTCAATTTGAAATTAACCGGTAAAACGGACAAAGAAATCAAAGAGACGCTGACGAAGCGCTATCAGGCGGCCATTAAGCGTTTGACGCAAAGTAATAGCGAAGACGTCTTCCAGCTGATTATGAATGCGTTTGCCCACGAAATTGACCCTCATACCAATTATTTGTCCCCACGTAATACCGAGCAGTTCAATACCGAAATGAGTTTGTCTCTGGAAGGTATCGGTGCCGTTCTGCAAATGGATGATGATTACACATTAATCAACTCCATGGTTCCAGGTGGCCCGGCAGCGAAAAGTAAAACTATCGCGGTGGGTGATCGGGTGATCGGCGTTGGTCAAACGGGCAAACCGATGGTGGATGTTATCGGCTGGCGTCTTGACGATGTGGTCGCGCTGATTAAAGGGCCGAAGGGCAGTAAAGTGCGGTTAGAAATTTTACCCGCCGGTAAAGGGACGAAACCTCGCACCGTGACGTTGACGCGTGAACGTATTCGTCTGGAAGACCGCGCGGTGAAAATGTCGGTGAAAACCATTGGCAAAGAACGTGTCGGGGTACTGGATATTCCTGGTTTCTACGTTGGCCTGACCGAAGACGTCAAGGTGCAGTTGCAGAAACTGGAAAAACAGAATGTCAGCAGTATTATCATTGATTTACGTAGCAATGGTGGTGGAGCACTGACTGAAGCGGTTTCTTTATCTGGTTTGTTTATCCCAAGTGGCCCAGTGGTTCAGGTACGGGATAATAACGGTAAAGTACGCGAAGACAGTGATACTGACGGCGTGGTGTATTACAAAGGCCCGCTGGTGGTATTAGTTGACCGCTACAGCGCCTCTGCATCCGAGATTTTTGCTGCGGCAATGCAAGATTATGGCCGGGCCTTAATTGTCGGTGAGCCAACCTTCGGTAAAGGTACTGTGCAGCAATACCGTTCGTTAAATCGTATCTACGATCAGATGTTGCGCCCTGAATGGCCGGCATTGGGTTCATTGCAATACACTATCCAGAAATTCTATCGGGTAGATGGTGGCAGTACTCAGCGTAAAGGGGTTACCCCAGATATTGTGATGCCTACGGGGGTTGATCCGGCAGAAACCGGTGAAAGTTTCGAAGATAATGCCTTACCTTGGGACAGCATCAATGCTGCCAGTTACACCAAAGTGGGTGAGTTGAAACCGCTGGAGCCTGAGTTACTCAAAACACATGCCGCTCGTATCGCCGCTGATCCTGAGTTTCAACATATTCAGCAAGATATTGAGCGTTATAAGGCTCTGAAAGATAAGAAGAACATTGTCTCTCTTAATTACGCTCAGCGTGAAAAAGAGAACCATGATGATGATGCCACACGTCTGAATCGCTTAAATGAGCGCTTTAAACGTGAAGGTAAGAAGCCACTGAAGTCATTGGAAGATTTGCCAAAAGACTATCAGGAGCCGGACCCTTATCTGGATGAAACCGTGCATATTGCATTGGATTTAGCTCATAAAGAAAAAGCGCAGCCACAGGTTGAATCTCAACCGGCAGTGCCTGCTGCGACAGCAACAGCCGCAAAATAATCTGTGAATGTATGCATAATCCGGGTTCTTAGAGCCCGGATTTTTTTTACTTTTTTTCTACGCCACTTCAGTAGAATTGGCGAAAAAATAGCTCAACATGTAATAAAAAGTATCCAAATTTGTAAAGTTATGTTGATTTCCTCTCTTAGAACTTAACAAGCCTTGAAAATTTATCAGATGCCCATACGATCAGCATATCTCAGTAGTTATTTGGCTAAGTCATCATGTCAATTTTGGCTTAATACGATGTTGATTTAATAAAATGTCGATTCAATACGGTCGTCACTTAACAGAATAAGGAAATAAATTTTTATGATGCGTATCGCTCTATTCCTACTCACCAACCTGGCTGTCATGTTGGTGTTCGGGTTGGTGCTTAGCCTGACAGGTATTCAGTCCAGCAGTGTGCAGGGGCTGATGATTATGGCCGGTCTGTTTGGTTTCGGCGGCGCATTTGTTTCGTTGCTGATGTCCAAATGGATGGCTCTTCGTTCCGTGGGTGGTGAAGTTATTGAACAACCCCGTAATGAAACTGAGCGCTGGTTATTGGACACAGTACGTCGCCAGTCTCAGCAGGCAGGCATTGCCATGCCGCAAGTGGCTATTTATCAGGCTCCGGATATAAATGCTTTCGCGACCGGTGCCCGTCGTGATGCTTCATTGGTCGCTGTCAGTACTGGTTTGTTGCAGAACATGAGCCGTGATGAAGCAGAGGCAGTTATTGCCCATGAAATTAGCCATGTGGCGAATGGTGATATGGTCACCATGACCTTGATTCAAGGTATTGTGAATACCTTCGTTATCTTCATTTCACGTTTGATTGCGCAGGTTGCTGCTGGCTTCTTGTCGGGTGATCGTGATAATGAAGGGAGCAGTTCAGGTAACCCGATGGTTTACTTTGCGGTTTCAATGGTATTGGAGCTGGTGTTCGGTATTCTTGCGAGCATTATTACCATGTGGTTCTCGCGTCATCGTGAATTCCATGCCGACGCTGGTTCAGCAAGATTAGTTGGGCGTGAGAAGATGATTGCTGCATTGCAGCGGCTGAAAACCAGCTATGAACCCCAGGAAGCCGGTAGCATGATGGCTTTCTGTATTAACGGCAAATCCAAATCATTCAGCGAGCTGTTTATGTCCCACCCACCGTTGGACAAACGTATTGAAGCTTTGCGTTCTGGTGAATACCTGAAATAACCGGTATTGATATAAAATAAAAACCCCGCTATCTGGCGGGGTTTTGCTTTGCGCTAGGCTTTCTTTAAATAGCCAACAAATTGGTTCTCACGTAGTAATGCAACCTTACCTGACGTATAGAAGATGACGGTCAATAAACCTTGAGAGTAGACCTTCGCCTTGGGTTCATCTTCAATCAAAGCCGCAGGTTTCCCATCGACAGTGACAATACCTAAAGAGTCGCGCTTAACATCAACGCCATAACCGCTGTAATGTTGGCTCGTCTTCTTGGCTGCCTGAGCGAACTGTACAGCATGAGCCGCATTCTGTAATGCCTGGGTTTCAGCCGCGGCATTGATCGTGTTGGTGCGGTTTTGCTCGCTAATATAACAAGCATCCCGAGACACACCTTGCGCTTCACAGGCGGCAATTCTCTCGGCCTGTGAGCTACAACCTGCCAACAGAATAGCGATAACACCAACGAGTAGCGTTTTATACATCATTTTGAGGCTTCCCAATTGTGACTTAATACGTCGACGGATGAGCCGACGACTTTCATAACGTCAGAAAATTGATTTATCGAGGCACCGACAAATATTGCTGCCGCCAGCAAACCTGCTTGCAGGAAAATAATAATATTGAGTTTCATCTCATTACCAGCCATAGGATGCGCCCGCTCCCCAGCCAAAGTTATGCTGAGTATCATTACTGACGGTCAGTTTAACAATGGTGCTTTGCGTGGCGTGGAAAGAAGCACCCACGGCCAAAGCTTGTTCAGAACCATAACCCCCAATTCCGGCCCCCAGCGCGAATTGCTGAGATTCTTGCACCTGCGGAATATTTGCCATGGCAGCAACACCTGCGATCCCGGCATCGGCGCGGTCACGGTTGTCATCTACCTCTGTTTTCAGATTAGCAACATTCTGATTTGACTGCGTTTCCATGCTACCTATCCGAGCCTCATCATTGCTAAGGGCTTTGGCATTTTGCTGTACTGCCGCATCATTGTGGTGGTCATCGGTGCCGTCATGTCCATCCGTGCCATTGATACCATCTTTAGCTTTTGGAGCCTGCTCTAAAGCATTAAGACGGCCTTGGGTAGTGAAATCATCATTGCTGAGTCCGCCAATTGCCCCGTTGATTTGGTCAAAAGCAGTTTGTAAATCACCATCACCACCATTCACACTGGTGATGGAGATTTGATCAGCGCTATGCTCATAAGTGGCAGCGTATGACGATGGAGTAGATATAGCAGTCAAAATCATGACAAATGCTAATTTATGACATTTCATTCTTTAAGTTTTCTCTCAAATTAAGACTTATTTTTTGATTCCATTAGACACAAAATATGTTTCCCAAAATAAAAAATACGTGGGTAAAAATCTATTTGCAACAAATAATTGTGACTTATTTCTCGTTTAACAATATCTTTACGCAATAAATTACGTTTCCAATAGAAACAGTTAAAATGAATTATATTTATTATTAATGTTCTATTTTGATTTTTAACAGAATAATTTGCCTTTTATTGACAACGGTTTGCTCTGATGAGGTTCTGAGAGGTACAATAATTAACGGCTTTTGTTGCGGAATTGTGTTTCTATGAGTGACGGATTAAGGGATAAACTGAAAAAACTCAGATTAGGAAAGACTGAAAACAATGGGGTAAAACCCTTTGTTCAAGCTTACCAGTCTCTCGGCCTTGAGAAAGAAACTGAGTTGGCTGATTTAATGGCGGCTAATCGCTCTACAATTAATAAATATCTTAACGATAAAGTCTCTGTACCCGCCTCAGCGGTGACTCTCGCTGCTTTGCTCAGATATCTTCAGATAAGAGATAAACGCCTTTATCAAGAGTGGGAAGTGATTACCAGCTATATGAAAGGCCGGGCTAAAAGAGGTGGGGATGAGACCACCCTAATTGATTTTATTAGTGACTCGGCATTACTGGAATCCATTCTTCGCATTGCCAAAGATGAAGGGCGAATTGATGACCCTAAATGATAATAGGGCCACCAATTATTCAGGCTAAACGCTTTTTTGGCTGACCCGCAGTAAGCTGACCAGCGCCGCGCAGCTGGCGAAACATCCCGCGAGTATCAGCGATGCATGCGTTCCATTGGTGGCAAACAGATTAAACATCAAGGCAACCAATGCCGCGCCTGATGTCTGCCCCAACAGACGCGCGGTGCCCAACATACCACTGGCCCCGCCGCTGCGATGTTGGGGAGCCGCAGAGATAATGGTGTGGTTATTGGGCGCTTGAAATAGGCCGAAACCCGCACCACACAGTACCATACGCCAGATAATATCTAAATCAGTGGGGTTGGCAGGCAATATGGCTAACAGGAATAACCCACTGGCAAACACCGCTAAACCAATCCCTCCCAGTAACCCTGCATGGTAGCGCTCAACTAACCGGCCAGCGATAGGGGCGACCACCATGGTAGCAAGTGGCCACGGGGTTAATAGCAACCCGGTGGCCACTTCATCACGACCCAAGACGGTTTGTAAAAAAAAGGGCAGTGAAACCATTGCCAGCATTTGGGCGGCAAAGGAGCAAACGGATGTTCCGATCGATAAGGCAAAAATAGGAATGCGCAGTAAATCGATCGGTAATAATGGGAAGGGCTGGCTGAGTTGGCGGCGTACAAAGAAAAAGCCGATGACCAGTAATGCTATCACCTCGGCGGCAATCAGTGTCGGGTTTTGCTCTTGAGCAAAACCACTGATGGCGGTTATCAGTAAACCAAATGTCAGCGCATTCATAATGCTACTGGTGACATCAAAACGGTTACCATTGCTTTTCATATTGTTGGCTGGCAAGAATTTCATACCCAGCCCCCAGGCAACCAGACCTATCGGCACGTTAATGGCAAATAGCCACTGCCAGGATGCAACTGACAATACGGCTGCTGCAATGGTTGGTCCGGCTGCGGCAGAGACGGCCACAATCAATGCATTAATACCGATACCGCGACCTAACTGTGCTTTGGGATAAATAATTCGAATCAGGGCGGTATTCACACTCATCAAGGCGGCGGCACCTAACCCTTGCAGCACTCGCGCAAAAGTCAGCGTCCATAAGGAATCGGACAGGGCGCAAAACAGCGATGTCACACTGAATACCAGCAAACCAGCCTGATAAACCCGGCGATAACCAATGATGTCGCCCAGTGATGCCATCGAAAGCAAAGATACGGTAATAGCCAACTGATAGGCATTGACTACCCAAATGGAAGTCGCGGGGCTGGCATTGAGGTCACGGGCAATGGTCGGTAATGCGACATTGGCGATAGTGCCGTCCAGCACCGCTATCATAATACCTAAAGCAATAACGACTACTGCGGCATAGCGCTGTGGAACCGGCATTCCATCGGTGGCAGCTGGGGTCATAGGTTTTATCTGTAGAAATAATAAGGTAGGTGAATCTTTCTATGCTAACGACTATTGTGCTTGAATGCATCCTTAGGGTTAGGGTTATTTGTAAAAGACCATTTTTATGACAAGGTATGTTCTCAACAGAAAGCTTGGACGAAAAACTCCCTTCCAATCCTGATTAACAAGCTGATAATGACCGTAATTTGTTAAAATCAGTAAAAATAGAACCGCGATCACGGAAAAATGAAACATCGTTTCTATAATGTGAGATAGTATTAGCCGAACAGGTTCTCCTGCGGGCAAATTTTAATTCTCTGATGATTTTAAGGACTTTCCGGATGGCTAAAGGTAAACAAATCCCCCTGACATTTCATACTTATCAGGATGCCTCTACCGGTGCACAAGTGACACGGCTGACGCCTCCTGATGTGACTTGCCACCGTAACTATTTCTATCAAAAGTGTTTCACCCGTGATGGTAGTAAGTTGTTGTTCGGCGGCGCTTTTGATGGCCCGTGGAACTACTACTTGCTGGATCTTAACACTCAGGTGGCGACACAACTGACAGAAGGGCGCGGCGACAATACCTTTGGTGGTTTCTTGTCTCCGGATGACGATGCGCTGTTCTATGTTAAAGATGGCCGCAATTTGATGCGCGTTGACCTTGCCACATTGGAAGAAAATGTGGTTTATCAGGTACCGGACGAGTGGGTCGGTTACGGCACTTGGGTGGCAAATTCCGATTGCACCAAATTGGTCGGTATTGAAATTAAACGCGAAGATTGGGTGCCGTTGACGGATTGGAAAAAGTTCCATGAGTTCTATTTCACCAAACCTTGCTGTCGCTTGATGCGTGTTGATCTTAAAACTGGTGAATCTACGGTTATTTTGCAAGAAAATCAGTGGCTCGGTCACCCAATTTACCGTCCTTATGATGACAACACAGTAGCATTTTGCCATGAAGGACCACACGACTTGGTTGATGCCCGCATGTGGCTAATCAATGAAGATGGTACGAATATGCGCAAGGTGAAAACCCATGCTGAAGGCGAAAGCTGCACCCATGAATTCTGGGTGCCAGATGGTTCAGAACTGGTGTATGTTTCTTACCTGAAAGGTAGCCCGGATCGCTTCATTTATAGTGCTGATCCAGAGACATTGGAAAATCGTCAACTGACCTCAATGCCTGCGTGTTCGCATCTGATGAGCAACTATGATGGTTCGTTGATGGTAGGTGATGGTTCTGATGCACCGGTAGATGTACAAGACGATAGCGGTTATAAGATTGAAAACGATCCTTTCCTGTATGTTTTCAATATGAAAAATGGCACTCAGCATCGCGTTGCTCGCCACGACACCTCATGGAAGGTGTTCGAAGGTGACCGCCAGGTAACACATCCACATCCATCCTTTACACCCGATGATAAGCAAATCCTCTTTACCTCTGATGTTCACGGTAAACCAGCACTATATTTAGCCACATTGCCTGAATCAGTCTGGAAATAGTTGAATTTTGCACTAGCCTCTTTCATGGAAAGAGGCTAATTTGCTGTCTGCAAGGCTTTTATCCGATTATTCACATTGGTTTATTGCACAGTCTCGCGACTTCCCTTTATAATAAAACCACTGTTCTATTTTTTTTAAAACAAATTGTTTTATGAAACACAGAAAACTGAGTAGGGTAACCAAAAAATGGCTATTGCAGATTTAGATAAACAGCCCGACTCTGTTTCGTCGGTTCTGAAAGTTTTTGGCATCTTACAAGCATTGGGTGAAGAACGGGAAATAGGTATTACCGAACTTTCTCAACGTGTAATGATGCCTAAGAGTACAGTGTACCGCTTCCTACAGACCATGAAATCCTTGGGCTATGTTGCACAGGAAGGCGAATCAGAGAAATACTCCCTGACTCTGAAGTTATTTGAGTTAGGGGCGAAAGCATTACAAAACGTCGATTTGATCCGTAGCGCAGATATACAAATGCGTGAATTATCCAATGAAACTCGTGAAACTATTCACTTGGGCGCATTGGATGAAGACAGCATTGTTTATATCCATAAAATCGATTCTATGTATAACCTACGGATGCATTCCCGTATTGGTCGTCGTAATCCATTGCACAGTACTGCCATTGGTAAAGTGTTACTGGCATGGCGTGACCGTGGTGAAGTAGAAGAGATCTTGTCTCATATCGAATTTACCCGTAGCACCAAACATACTCTGGATAGCGCGGCAGCACTGTTGCCGGTATTAGACCAGGTACGTGAGCAAGGCTTCGGCGAAGATGTTGAAGAACAAGAAGAAGGTTTACGTTGTATCGCTGTACCTGTTTTCGATCGTTTCGGTGTCGTTATTGCAGGCTTGAGTATCTCATATCCGACATTGCGTTTCTCTGAAGACAGCAAAAGCGATATTGTGAAATCTCTGCATCGTGCGGCGCGCAATATTTCAGAGCAGATGGGTTATCGCGATTATCCTTTCTGAGGGATCTTTCCACTAGGGTAAATACTGTATAATTATTGGATATTTTTAATCAGCTGTTAATTATAACTATTTATTCCTTCCCATCCCAAACGGCTCCTCTTATCAGGAGCCGTTTTTATTGATGGATAAGTTGTTTAACGTTCATATGAGTTGCTCGAGGTGTTTGAGTATTATCCGATGATATTAGTTATTATTTAAATATACTGTTGATGGCTCATTTAATTCGGTAGGTTCACTATAACTGTGCTTAAGCATAATTATAGGGAGAAAGGGAATGAGGAAGTTATTAAGCACTGGGTTATTACTGTTGTTGGCGGGCTGTAGTAGCTCCCATCGTGACAATCCGCATCAATTGATCGACCGCGGTGAATATAAAGTCGATACCAGTACTCCCTCCATAGCTCAAAATGAGCGGGTGAGATTTTTGGTGCTTCACTACACTGCAACAGATGATGCCGAATCACTGAGATTGCTGACTCAAGGAGATGTTAGTGCTCATTATTTGGTAAAAACACACCCTGAAAGCCTTGATGGCAAACCTGTTGTTTTACAACTGGTTCCTGAATCGCAGCGCGCATGGCATGCTGGCGTCAGCTATTGGCAGGGGCGAAATAGCCTCAACGATACCTCTATAGGTATTGAAATCGTCAATAGGGGCTTCACTGAGCGGATGTTACGTAGAGAGTGGTACCCCTACAACGAATCACAGATTGAATTGATTGAGCGGCTAACCAAGGACATTGTTGAGCGTTATAATATCGACCCAGCGAATGTTGTTGCTCATAGTGATATAGCACCGCTGAGAAAGTCTGACCCTGGCCCGTTATTCCCCTGGAAACGCTTAGCGACACAGGGTATCGGAGCGTGGCCAGATGACGCGACGGTCACAAAGTATATTGCTGGGCGCAATAGGCACGACATGGCATCTGTCAGTATTATTCAGCAAACGCTGGCGCGCTACGGTTATCAGATCCCACAAAGCGGCGAGTTGGATAATGAAACCCGGCAAGTTATCAAAGCCTTTCAGATGCACTTCAGAGCGCAAGATTTCAGCGGTATCCCGGATGTAGAAACGGAAGCTATTGCATTGGCATTAGTCGAAAAATATCGCCCCCTTCATCCTTAAAGCCACAAGATGTAAGCGGTGTCCCGGTGATACATCCTTTAAAAATAAAAAGCCAGTCGCAAATGACTGGCTTCAGACTGCTGACAAACTTCGACAACTCGATCTTGCAAGGTGAAGGCAGGTAGAAGAGTAAAGCGTCCGCGCCAGGGAAGGCGCGGCTCGAGCCTACAAGGACGTATTTACGGCGTCTTTACGATCTGCCTGTTTTCGCCGTTACGGGCACCTTGTTATTAATCTCAAAGCTAGTCGCAAATGACTGGCTTTTTAACATTAATAAAATGAGCTCAATAACGATACCACGCCAAAGAGTGGTATTTATTGGTGGGCTAAATCGCCATCATCATCACTGTTAAGAATGTCTTTATCTGTTTGCTTCATCAATTGACTGGTAATGGTACCGGCTGTCATTGAACCGCTGACGTTCAATGCTGTACGGCCCATATCAATCAATGGTTCAACAGAGATAAGTAAAGCTACCAGAGTGACCGGTAAGCCCAGAGCAGGTAATACAATAAGCGCTGCGAAGGTTGCGCCACCGCCAACACCTGCAACACCGGCTGAACTGATGGTGACAATACCGACCAGTGTTGCAATCCATACTGGATCTAATGGGTTAATCCCAACAGTGGGTGCCACCATGACGGCGAGCATTGCAGGATAAAGCCCCGCACAACCATTTTGGCCGATAGTCGCCCCGAAGGAGGCTGAGAAGCTGGCGATAGATTCAGGCACACCCAAACGGCGGGTTTGCGCTTCAACATTCAGCGGGATACTGGCAGCACTGGAACGGCTGGTAAAGGCAAACGTCAGTACCGGCCATACTTTACGGAAAAATTTCAATGGGTTGATGCCGGTGAAAGACAACAGCACGCCATGTACCACAAACATAATCGCCAGGCCAAGATAAGAAGCAACAACAAAGCTGCCCAGCTTGATGATGTCTTGAATATTAGAACCGGCAACCACTTTAGTCATCAATGCCAATACGCCGTAAGGGGTCAGTTTCATCACCAGACGAACGAGTTTCATCACCCAGGCTTGCAGTGTGTCGATAGCCACCAGCACGCGCTGGCCTTTCGCTACATCATCTTTCAGTAATTGCAGGGAAGCTATTCCCAGGAATGTAGCAAAGATAACTACACTGATGATTGAGGTTGGGCTAGCGCCAGTCAAATCGGCAAACGGATTTTTCGGGATAAAGGACAGCACTAACTGAGGAACGGTCAGGTCAGTCACTTTGCCAAGATAGTTGCTTTCGATAGCACTCAAACGCGCTGATTCTTGTGTTCCTTGTACCAAGCCATCGGCAGTTAAGCCAAACAGGTTGGTGACCAATACACCTACCAGTGCTGCGATTAACGTGGTGAAAAGCAAGGTACCAATGGTCAATACACTGATTTTACCCAGAGATGCGGCGTTGTGCAGTTTGGCGACAGCGCTCAGGATAGAGGCAAATACCAGCGGCATAACAATCATTTGTAGTAATTGCACATAGCCATTACCCACGATATTAAACCAAGTGATAGACTCTTTTAGTACTGGATTGTCTGCGCCATAGACCCATTGTAGGCCCAGACCAAAGAGTACGCCCAGCCCCAGACCTACCAAGACTTTCTTGGACAGACTCCATTGTTTATGCCGGGTTTGTGCCAATAGTAATAGCAGTGCCACAAATAACAGCACATTAATCACAAGCGGTAGGTTCATCCCCAAATCTCCAAATTATTATTTTAAATACTGGCCGCATATTCTAATTCTATTTTTGTTCAGAATAGAGCCAGGCACAGTCAACTGTGCAATTAGCTGCGTATGTTAGCAGTTCCTAAGAAGGGCTACTTATATCCAAAAGGAATGTTATATAAATTTTTGCCATGATTTGTATGGAATATATACAATTTGACGATTGTTTACCCATTAAAGTGTGATCACAATCTAAAATTTTTCAATTGTTCCATATAGGATAGCAGGGGGATCGTGGTATCAGTTTGCCAATAGACGGAAAAACAAACTAATAGAACACATAATACGCGTTCTAATTGATTACCTTTTTGTGGACGCAATAATGGAATAGTAAAACGCCAACGGCATGGCCATAAGAGCGGCACACCCGCAGGTGTAATCATATCGGCCAACAGATGACTGAAATAGCCAACAATCATCGCGTGGAATGCATCTGCGGGAATTATCCAATCACGAGAAATATCCATTTGAAATAGTGCGATACCACCAATGACGGCCAACAGGCTATGAGTGAACCCCCGATGGCCAAATGCCCTGGCTATAGGCGTTGATATCCACTTTAGTCGCTGGCCAAGGATTGATTTGGGGTGATCGATATCTGGCAGCAAGGAGGTTAACAGGGCGCCAGGGATAATATGCCACCAATCGCCATGTGCCAGTTCAGGCGTGAGGCCGACTTTTTTGGCAAAAATAACGCAGGCGACAGAAAAAATAAGGTGTCCTTCCCCTGTCATACTTGAATTCCGAATCTGTAGCTGTTGATTTATCCAGTATATGAGATTTTTAATGACATGAATAGCCGTTACGCTGTAACTAAATGTCTCATTTTACGTGGTTTAAGGAAGAGTCATTTAACCTGAGGCTTTGTAATGTAAACATCGGGCTTTGGGCTGAAATAGTGGGGTTAGATCTGGAAGGTGACAGCGCTACAATCACACTAACAAAAAGACAGGGCGAAAAAAGGGGAAAAGTGACCGGGAGTCAGCTTTTCCCCAAAGTAATACGGGTATGGGCATAATTAACAAATAATGATGAGGGTACTAATAACTACAGGTTCACCAACGACAACACATCTATTACAAGGTCAGAACTTAGAAGCTGTACTGCACACCTACACGGTAACGAGTTTGACGCTCATCAGTGGTTTTGCTGCCAGCAACGTTGCCGATGGCAACATATGGCTTCCAGTTTTTATCCCATTTGTAAGCGACTTTCAGGTCATGACTCCACTCTTCTTTCTCTTTATTGGCCAGAATTTCGTCTTCGGATTTCTTGTAGTTCAATTCATATTCTGCTGAATAGTTTTTCAAGAAGTTGTAGGCAAACAACATGGTGAACTCGTGGCCTTTCTCTGTTGCTTTAGTCTGAGCAGGCTGGTTACGCTTGTAATATGGGCGATAACGCAGTGATGTTGAGAAGTCATCAGTAAAGGACACTTTACCGCGCAGGTAAGGGCGGTAGTTATTAGAATCAGAAGAAGACTCTAATGAGAAACCAGGCTCCAACTGGAATGTTTTATTGAACTGATAAACATAGCTGGCAACGACTTCTGTGCCATTACTGACTTGTTCATTGAAAGGTTTATTTGGTGTGGTATCAGAGCTGTGCTGGCCCCATTTACCTTCTAATGACAAACCAAAGCCATTAGCAAAACGGTTGGAAATCAGTAAACGATCCTTGTGATCAGATTTACTTGTATCTTTCATTTCGTGCCGGTAGTCAATTGTTGTTGCAACAGAACTAAAGCTAATTACAGATGCCACTGCCAGAGTCAGTAATTTGAATTTCATTTTTATATAATCCCAGGGTTATGGTTATTTAAATCAAAAGTCATTAACAAATCTATAAAAATCAACATACGACTGAAAAACAATTCCACCAACAAAGAAACGATGTTTCATTTATTGTAAATGCATATTCTATTTATATTTATAAATATTTATGTGATCCAGATCTGTCTTAATGATTCTTTTTTTAAACTGATATTAAATTGTGATGTCTATCTAGTTGGTTATTATTTTATGGCTATAAAACAAAACAACCCCGCCAAATTAATGGCAGGGTTTAATAGATACTTAAGTTAAATTAAATTAATTTATTAACGCATAGCGCGTTTCAGAATACGATCACCTTGTTTGTTAAAGTATTCTGCAGTTTCTTGCACGGTCTTCTGGCCATAATCGATATATTGAATTGCATCACCGAACAGTGAAACAATTTGCGGGTCATCAAAGTATGGTGAAGTTGTCATTTTATGTGGCAATTCCAGAGCCATATTTAAACCGGCAACAGAAGGATCTTCATCTTTAATTACACCACTGGCACGCAATTGAGTTACCGCTGTAGCACTCAATGGTACGCCACGCTCCAGGCCTAATGCTTCAACTCCTTCTTTACTGTTAAGTAAGAAGTTGATTAACATCGCACTTTCTTGTGGATATTTAGTTGATTTACCAATGGAAAGCATCTGTGCTGGTTTAAAGAATAAACCGGCATCTTTTGCTCCTGGCAACATCGGATATGGACCAAGCACCAATTTTGCAGGTTTGGTCAGGTTATCGGAATACTTGGTTATGGTTGAGTTCCACATATAAGTACCCGCCCACTCACCATTAATCCATGGCTTCATTTCATACATATTGCTCTTGCCGAATGAAGCATAGTATTTGGTGGATGGCATAACATGATTATCTACCATGGTTTTATACATGGTAAAGAACTCAACCCACTGCTCAGGCGAATAAGCAAATTTCTTATTCGCTTCATCAATAGTAGGAATGTTATATTTTTGTGTCATATAAGAGCGGATTAACGCTAAAGTATCCTGATGCTCTAATACCACTGGATAATATTGGTCACCCAGTTTTTCTTTAAATACTTTACCTGCTGCAAGTAACTCATCCCAAGTTTTAGGATATTCTAAGCCAGCTTTAGCCCAGGTCGCATCATTGAAATAGAAAATACGAGCAGTAACTGAAATTGGAATACCATTCAACTTGCCATTAACGGTGGTTTGTTGCAGTTCTTTCGGATCAAATTGCGCTAAATCTAATTGTTCTTTTACGCTAAACAAATTATAGAATCCGGTACCGTCTTTAGAGAAAATCGGCAACCAGTTCCAGTTAGTTTGCATAACATCGGGCTCAGTACCACCGGCAATCTGTGTTGTCAGACGAGATAAATGACCATCCCAACCGGTGTATTCTGCTTTAACATTAATATTCGGATGCTGCTTATGGAATTCTTCTAATGCTTTCAACGTTACCTGGTGACGACCATTCCCGCCCCACCATGACATACGTAAATTAACTTCATCCTGCGCTGCAAAGGCTTGATGTGATAATAGTGCCAGAGTGGATGCTATCAGCGTGTGTAGGATCGCTTTTTTCATTGGGTACTGCTCCTGTTAAAGAGAGATATTTTTTTCTGTTTTTGCATCAAAGATATGGCATTTATCCATATCAAACTGGAAGTACACGGTGCGATGCAGACCATTTTCGATAATAGGTCGTGCTTCATCAGACGGCAGACGACAGGTCAGCTCAAAGTCATCAACTTTGATATACATAAAGAATTCGTGACCCATGTTTTCCACACGGACCAATTCACCTTGTGAGTGATTATCAGTAAATGGATTCATAGACATGCTGACGAACTCAGGACGTACACCAAAGAACACTTTTTCCCCGGCGTGGGCAGCGACTTTGGCTTGCTGTCTTTCATTCAATACCAGGGTGTATTGACCGACTGTCAGGCCAACTTTCCCATCTTTTTCTACCAGCGTGCTCGGTTTGATATTCATTTCCGGCGCGCCGATAAAACCGGCAACAAACATATTGGTAGGGTAGTGATAGAGATTATCTGGGGTATCGACTTGCATAATATGACCCAGTTTCATCACACAGATTCGGTCACCCATGGTCATTGCTTCAGTCTGGTCGTGGGTAACGTAAACTGTGGTTGCTGCTTTACCGCTTTTCTTCAACTGCTTATGTAAATCGGAGATACGAATACGCATAGAGGCGCGCAGTTTGGCATCCAGGTTTGATAACGGCTCATCGAACAAAAATACATCGGGCTTTTTAACGATGGCGCGGCCTACAGCCACACGCTGTGCCTGACCACCAGACAGCTGACGCGGCAAGCGGTCAAGCAGATCTTCAAGCTCCAAAATTTTCGCTGCTTCAGCAACTTGTTTTTCAATTTGATCTTTTGGCAATTTGCTCAACTTCAAGCCAAAAGCCAGGTTCTCTTTCACGGTCATGTGCGGATACAGCGCATAGTTTTGGAACACCATGGCGATACCACGTGATTTTGGCGCCAGATTATTGACCACCCGATCACCAATTCGCACTTCACCATCACTGATAGTTTCCAGCCCAGCCAACATACGCAGGGTAGTGGATTTAGCACAGCCAGATGGACCCACAATCACCATAAATTCGCCATCATGGATCTTCAGATCAATGCCATGAACTGCGCGGAAACCGTTGGAGTAAACTTTGCCTAATTTATTGAAAATGACTTCAGCCATGATAAATCCTCTATTAACCTTTAATTCCGCTGCTGGTTACGCCTTGCACGAAGTAGCGTTGAGCCAGGAAGAAAACAATGATGGACGGCAGAATGGAGATGCTTGCCATTGCCAGAATTTCGTTCCAAGGTGCGCCTTCGGTCACGTCAATTGACATCTTAAGAGCCAGCGCTATCGGGTACTTATCTACGCTGTAGACGTAAATCAGTGGGCCGATAAAGTCGTTCATTGACCACATGAACTGGAACAATGCCACGGAGATAATGGCTGGCTTCAAGATTGGCACTACCACGTACCACAACACTTGGAAGGAGTTACATCCGTCGATTTGTGCCGCTTCTTCCATATCACGGGGAACACCGCGCAGGAACTGGATAAGCATGAAGACGAAGAACCCTTGTGTAGCGAATGCTAATGGCAGATACAGCGGCATGTAGCTATTCAGCATGCCCATTTCACGGAACATAATGTATTGAGGAATCAATAACACGGTGCTTGGTAGCAACATGGTGGTGATTAATGTTGCGAACCAGAATTTCTTCCATGGAATTTCAAAGCGTGCAAAGCCATACGCCACAATGGTGGAAGAAATAATGGTCAGAATGACTTTCGGGATAACAAACTTAAAAGTGTTAAGCATGTAGTGACCGAAATTATATTCCGTACCGGTTTTCCAACCGTTAACGAAACCATCCCGCGTAGGGTGTTCTGGCCATAATCCTAATGTGGTGAAAATTTCATTATTAGGTTTAAAGGCAGCTGAGAACATCCACAGCAATGGATAGAGCATCATCAATCCGACAATAATCAAAATAACGTAGCGGAAAATGGCACTGACTTTTGCTTTACGCAGGGTGCGGCTAATTTCCGCATCAGCAATATCCTGCGCCAGATCTAATTTCTTCTGGTGGGAGTTTTGTACGTCAGTCATTTTTTCCTCCTTTATCGGCGGAGTAGAAGACCCAATATTTAGAAGATTTAAATGCAATTGAGGCAAAGAGAGCGACTACCAGGAATAATATCCAGGCCAGTGCAGCGCCGTATCCCATATCAAAGTATTTAAACGCCGTATCATATATATAGAGCGAGAATAAGTAGGTGTAATGGGTTGGCCCACCACCGGTTATGACATAAGGCGCGGTAAATTCCTGGAAGGCCTGTGTGGTTTGCATAATAAAGTTGAAGAAAATAACCGGCGTAATCAGTGGCACGGTCACTTTCATAAACATTTGCCATTTAGAGGCACCATCAATCATGGCAGCTTCATATTGTGACTGTGGGACGTTCTGCAATGCGGCCAGGAAGATAACCATGGCAGAACCAAACTGCCAAACACGCAGTAATGTCACCGATGTCAGTGCCAGCGCTGGCTCTCCCAGCCAGTTGACAGGGTCAAAGCCTAACACCCCAATAAAGCCATTAAGCAGGCCATCAATGGCAAATAGAGCGCGCCATAACACCGCAATGGCTACGCTGCTGCCAAGAATTGACGGAATATAGAATGCGGTACGGAAGAAGCCAATACCACGTAATTTAAAGTTCAGTACAAAAGCGATCCCCAGAGCAAATGCCAATTTTAATGGAATAGTCAGAAATACATAAGCGAAAGTAACGCCCATAGATTTCCAGAATAAATCATCTTCCAGGAACATATGACGGTAATTCTCGATCCCGTTATAAACGGGAGGGTTCATTAAGTCATACTCAGTAAAACTGAGAAAGAAAGATGATACAAAGGGGAAGGCCGTGAATATTATCAACCCTATTATATAAGGTGATATATAGGCTAACCCCAGCATTCTGTTTTCATTCATAATGCTTACCTATTTTTAATAACATGAAAGATAAATAAAACTACTGATTCAAAAGCGTCGGATAAATAAAATCGATGTCATACAGAGTGCGGCTTTCTCCGTTCACCCGATAATCTCCATGGATGTAACCACCATTGGTAATAAATTGAGGTATTGCTGCCAACTTATTCTGTTTCGCGGCAATTAAGGTTAGTAAAGCTAATGCAATCGGATTGTCGATACGGAAATAACGGTGTTCCGCTGATTCGACAAACAGGCCGCGATGGTAATGTTGTTGAAATAAGTCATTCCCTATTTGCCAGGCCAATGCAAATAATTGGCTGCATTGGCAATGTTCAGCCAGCTCAACTAAGGCCAGTAGCAGATAAGGGGAGGCGGCTGGTTTTTTGCCATCCATCAGTGCTGCACTACGTTGTTGTTTGTTTAATTCAGCTAACTGCCAGCGGTGCAGTAATACCGCAATCAAATCCAGCAGCTCGTCATCTTCACTGGCTCGCCAGGCTCTAACCAGTGGCAGCAGGTAATCTACTTCTAATGGGAATGGCGAGATAACCTTACCTTTAGCGCCATAATAGCCATCACGCTGTAAGACATAGCCGCTCATATCCTGTCCATCGTTCCATAACGGGCGCAATGTATTGCTCTCGACGTCATAGGCGAAACGATAGTAATTTTTTAACCCGTCAATCACCCATTGTAGAACTTCTGCATCCGGCTGTTGGCGCAAGATATCCAGCATTGCTAATGGGTTATCAATCAGTAATGGCCGCATATCACGGAACAAGACATTGGCTTCACGAGCAATTTCACCAAACTCAGGGCCGAACTGGCGCTTGGCACGGTCGCCATACCAGGATTGGGTTTGGTTATCATCTTCCGGTATTGGCCGACGTTGCTGTGGCGAGCTGAATTGATAAACCGGCAACCCTGTTTCAGGATTACGGGCTAATACGTATTGACGGTATAAATGTTTGCCCCAAGCAGCCGCCGCGATGTCGCCGGTATACTCAGCATATTTATATGCCGCGTAAATGAGGTCGGTGCCTGCGTTAACAAAGGTCAGGCCTTTAGTTTCAGGTAACTGCGGCAAGGCTTCAGGTTTAACCACATCATGGCGCGCATGGGTGAAAACATGTGGGTCGCGTTGCTTGTCGTAACTGCCGTGACGGCCGAGATCCAGCGTTTGCCAGTCTTCTACATGGGCATGCCAGAAACCCTGTAGGAAATTAAGTGTTTTTTCCCGATCGACACTGAGCAGCAAGTCGTAATAGGGCAGATGGTGCTTAAGTTCATGCACTTGTGCTTTCGACTCTGGGCCTTCAGTTTTTAATGTGTCCAGATTGAAGAAACGGTGGCCGCCCCAATAAAACAGCCCACTTTGCTCATGAACACCGTGTTGCATGAAATAGCTGCTCTGTACCCGTGCTTGTTGATGATATTGCGGGTCTTGCGTCACCAGACTGAGAGCATCCAATGTACGTAACCAGTTCTGTTGACTGGCAAAGTTAGATATCGGAATATTACGACCATCTGGAAATTTCCAGACCACAGGCTGGTGAGTCAGGACATCAAAACCATCGGCCATCAGTGGGGTTGGGTTCTGATTGCTGTGGCTTACAGACTGGACTAAATCAACATAGCTTCGGATAGCACTGAGCCAGTTAATCATCACTGCGTCGCTGCCTTTAATGTTGCCTATAAAATCCATCACCATAACCCCATCATAGAAATGTCAGGTCGGAACCGGTTTACAGTTCCTTATAAATAGAAACATCGTTTCAATCTATTATATTTGTATTTACTGGCGAGTCATTGGGCGAATGACAAAAGTGTGATCGGAGTCGGAACGTTGTTTTGAATTTTTTATTTTTGCAGTTTTGGCAAGATTTTTGGTTAAGATTCGTTTGTTAACTATTTGATAAATAAGTAATAAAAAAGGCACAACTGATGTTGTGCCTTAATAGAGTTTTGAGCTGGAATATGGCGAATAACCGCAGGAAATAATCCTTAACTCAAATTAGTGATATTTATTGGTTTAGCGAGCCAACCAGCCGCCATCAACAGCGATAGTGTAACCACTGATATAGTCAGATGCTTTGGAAGCCAGGAAGACCACAGGGCCTTTCAGGTCATCAGGCAAGCCCCAACGGCCAGCTGGGATGCGATCAAGAATCTCTTTGCTACGTTCTTCATCTTTACGCAACTGCTGAGTGTTGTTGGTTGCCATGTAACCTGGCGCCACTGCATTTACATTGATGCCGTGTTTAGCCCATTCGTTTGCTAACAGACGAGTCACACCCATGACCGCACTTTTCGATGCAGTATAAGAAGGAACACGGATACCGCCTTGGTAAGACAGCATCGAAGCCACGTTGATGATTTTGCCGCCAGTGCCTTGCTTGATAAATTGTTTAGCAACTGCCTGAGACATAAAGAACACTGTTTTGATGTTCACGTTCATCACATCATCCCAGTCCTTTTCGCTGAAGTTGATCGCATCTTCGCGGCGGATAATACCGGCGTTATTGACCAGGATATCGATTTGGCCAAATTCAGCGATAGCGCGTTCCAACAGGGCAGGGATACCATCGATTTTGCTCAGATCAGCCGTCAGGCTTAAGAAGCGGCGGCCTAAGGCAGTCACTTTCTCGATGGTCTCTTTTGGCTCAACAATATTCACACCAACAATGTCACAACCCGCTTCGGCTAAACCAATCGCCATGCCTTGGCCCAAACCTGTATCACAGCCGGTAACCAGAGCAATTTTACCCTTTAACTCAAAGGAATCTAAGATCATAGCTAACATCTCTCTCAAGGCGGCCAAAGAGTACCGCGATTATAATATTGGGGAGAAAACCGCCCAAAGGACGGCTTTGGTAGGGTGATGCTTAACGCCGTTGGCAAACATTTAGCGTAGTTCGCTAACGGCAATGTGGTCCATATCACCGAAGACCTGGTTTTCACCGACCATGCCCCAGATGAAGGTGTAACGTTTAGTGCCTACACCTGAATGGATAGACCAACTTGGTGAAATAACTGCCTGCTCGTTATGAACCAGCAAATGGCGAGTTTCCTGCGCCTGGCCCATCATGTGGAAGACGGCTGTTTCTTCGTCCATATCAAAGTAGAAATACACTTCCATGCGGCGATCATGGGTATGACAGGGCATCGTGTTCCAGAGATTGCCGGGTGCCAGCTTGGTCAACCCCATGGTCAGTTGGCAGGTTGGCAACACATCGGGCACGATGTATTTATTGATAGTGCGACGATTACTGGTCGCGTCATCACCCAGTGTTTGCGGTGCAGCCTCTGCCAGTGTGATTTTCTTATTGGGATAAGGGGCATGCGCTGGCGCGCTGTTGTAGTAAAACTTGGCTGGTTTGCTGCTCTCAAGGCTATTAAAGGTGACTTCTTTCGCGCCTTTACCGACATACAGTGCTTCTTCATTACCGATTTCGTAAACCTGCCCATCAACAGTGATAAGGCCCGGCCCGCCAATATTGATAACACCCAGTTCCCGGCGCTCCAGAAAATAACTCACACCTAACTGCTTGCCCACTTCATCACCAATGCTGACCGTTTTCTCGACAGGTAAAATACCGCCCACAATGATTCGGTCGATGTGGCTATAGGTCATGGTGTATTCATCTGAAACAAAAATATTTTCAATCAGAAATTCACGACGCAAACCTGCGGTATCGAGTTGTCTGGCGTGGTCGCTATGAATGCTTTGACGAATTTGCATGTCGGTGCCTCTCTTTCGGTTCGGACCGGTGTTTCTTTTGATGTGGTGATGATAGTATTTGCGGGAAGTTAATTCAATAAAAATGAAATGATGTTTTATTATTTTTTGAGGGACATCATGATTTTTGGATTAATAATGTTCAAACTGCGGATTTTGGCCGTAGAATGGGCCTAATTCAGCGTAAAACTGTGACCAGGCTACACCAGAAACCATTTTGCATAATAATGAGGAGAAACAATGAAGATGTTCTTTATTAATGATGAAACGCCTTGGGAAGAGTTAGGCAATGGCATTAAACGCAAGGTCATGACCTGGAGCGATGATCTGATGATGGTCTGCGTTCACTTTGATAAGGGCGCGATTGGTGTTGCGCACAAGCATGATATTCACGACCAGATTGCTTATGTGGCGGCGGGTAGTTTTGAGGTGGAAATCGAAGGGCAGAAACGTATTTTGAAGGCGGGTGATGCCTATCGTGCCGTTAAAAACGAGATGCATGGTGCAGTATCACTGGAAGACAATAGTATTTTGATCGACACCTTTAATCCCAAACGGGATGATTTCTTGTAAAACAGGTTCAGGCGGCTGGGTATCAACGCCAACCGCCTTTAATTAATACAAAAGTCACTCGCAGGCAGCCATACCATCGTCATCTAAAATCTATCGTGACGTTAATCGACAGTTACGAAATGTCTTCTTTACGTAATTGCTCTAGCGACTCTAACTGTATATCCGCTAATACCCAACGAGGATCGGCCCGGTATTCAACTGAAGGGATGACAATAGAGCGCATACGTGCCGCTTTAGTGGCAATCATTCCATTGACTGAATCTTCCAGCGTGACGCATTCCAGGGGATCGACACCCAGGTCAGATGCAGCATTTAAATACACTTCTGGATGTGGTTTGCTATGCGGCAGGTATTCTGCTGACACCAGGCGGTCGAAGTATTTTTCAATATTTAACATCGCCAGGACGCGTTTTTGCATATGCAGCGGCGAAGCCGATGCCAGACCAATTTTCAGCCCTTGCGCGCGGCACAGCTCCAGCGCATATTCCACTCCGGGTAAAACCGGTTTGGTCTCTTCCACTAAATCTATCGCCCGGGCGATAATACGTTTGCAAACTTCTGCCTGACTTGGCCCCTGCCAAGGCATGGACTGGAACCAAAGCTTCACCACTAAATCGATGCGCAATCCAAGGGTATCGGGTAGGGAATCTCTCGACGAGGTATCCAGCCCCAGCTCGGTGAAAATATCAAGTTCAGCCTGTAGCCATAACGGTTCCGAATCAATGAGTAAGCCGTCCATATCGAAAATTGCGGCCTTAATTGCGTGAGGGGTCGCCATTTATTATTTCTCCTGTTTGGTTTCTCGCTACCGATTGAACACTCTATCATTGGTTCGTAACGATTGAACCGACAGAACACAATTCTCTGCCTTTCTTACAGTATAATTTATTAACTTAATGATATTGCGCTGGATGAGCTAGGCTTGAATTTGCATGAATCGTAAGAACATTCGCAAAATTCTGCACAAGATCGGAGTGTAGCGGGTAAACTAAGGCCACATAAGTTGTGGTATTTACAAGGAGAAGTCATGACCTATCAACAGGCTGGGCGTGTCGCTATCATCAAACGGATAGCCGGGTGGCTCGTATTTATTCCAGCACTGCTGTCAACATTGATTTCAATTATCAATTTTGCCTATCAATATAGTCAAAAAAGCACCGGGATTAATGCGGTTATGCTGGATTTTATCCACGTAATGACCGATATGATCCGCTTTAACACGACTTTCCTGGATATCTTCTGGTACAACTCGCCCGTGCCTGATTTCGAACAAGGGTTTTCAGCATCGAACATCATGTTCTTCATTATTTATATGCTGATTTTCGTGGGTTTGTCATTACAGGCATCGGGTGCGCGCATGTCACGGCAAGTACGGCATATCCGCGAAGGTATTGAAGACCAACTGATTTTAGAGCAGGCGAAGGGCAGTGAAGGGCGCAGTCGTGAGCAATTGGAAGCAAAAATCGTCTTACCGCATCACACTATCTTTTTGCAATTCTTTACCTTATATATCCTGCCATTAGTCATCGGTGTAGTGTTCTATTTTGTTATTAAATTATTAGGATTGATGGCTCAGGGGTAACAAGGTTCTCGGCCCCGCTTTTTGCTGCATAATGATGAAAAGGCCCATAATTTAGGGCCTTTGCTATTTCTCTATCTGAAATTCAAAAATGAGTTTACTGACAGCATTTTATGTCAGGTGAGATGCAATAGTTGTCCCGCACTCACAATATTGCGGTGGTGATTACCTTATGCTGTAACACTATTTCCTCTGTTACATCAGTCAAGTCATGAACGTTTTTATTTCAAAGAAAATGCGTAATTTTATTATTTTGGCCCAAACCAACAGCATGGCCAAAGCGGCAGAAAAATTACATATGACCGCTTCACCTTTTGGTAAGAGTATTGCGGCCCTGGAAGAGTTAGTGGGATATGCGCTGTTTACCCGTAATGAAAAGAGCATCAGTTTAAACAAAGCGGGTCAGGAACTTTATCAAGAATTATTCCCTATTTATCAACGGCTATCGGCAATTGATAATACCATTGTCTCACTGTCTCAGCGGCAAAAAAATATCGTAATTGGTATTGATAACACCTATCCCACCATCATTTTCGATCAGTTATTTAGCCTCAGCGATAAGTATGATGGGGTGACGGCTCAGCCTTTCGAGTTCAGTGAAAACAGTGTGATAGATGATTTACTCGACAGGCGGGTGGATTTTATTATTTCCCCGCAACAAGCCTCACCTCGGGTGACGCATATTGATAGTTTGCAAACCACGGAGCTGCCATTACTGCGACTCGGCTTTTTGGTTTCGCGTCGTTTTGAAAATTGCCAATCGTTGGAACTTCTGAATACGCTGCCGTGGCTGCAAATGCGATTTCAGAATCGGGCTAATTTTGAGTCCTTATTAGATGCGCATTTCCGTTCTATTGGGATTAACCCGACCATTATTTATCGCCCTTACAGTTTTATGGCAAAAATCAGTGCGGTCGAGCAGGGGCAGTTTCTGACCGTCGTCCCACAGTTTGCTTATCGGTTAGTGAATCCGGCAAAACTTAAATATTTCGATGCGCCAAATCAGCCCATGTATATGCGCGAGTATCTCTATTCACTCAAGAATAATCACCATATAGAACAAGTCATGGGCTATATCCATTCGGATCGTGATGGCGACTAAGGCGCGAGCATGGAACCATATTCAAATAAGTTTTGATGTAGCCGAAATGCCTGGGTCAGGTCGTGATGTAAATGCCCCCCTTTGGCCTGTGCCAGGTATTGATGCAAATAGTCGCGATACATCGGATGGGCGCAGTTATTGATAATCGCCACGGCACGTTGTATCGGCGACAAGCCGCGTAAATCCGCAACACCTTGTTCGGTAACAATAACTTTGACACTGTGCTCACTGTGATCGACATGAGTACACATCGGCACAATGGTGGAGACTTTCCCGCCTTTGACGATAGAGGGGGCCATAAAGATGGACAGATAGGCATTGCGCTCAAAATCGGCACTGCCGCCAATGCCGTTAACCAATTCGGTACCCGCTACATGAGTTGAATTGGCATGACCATAAATATCAAACTCCAACCCCACATTGAGCGCAATCACCCCCAACCGGCGAATAATTTCTGGGTTGTTTGAAATCTCCTGTGGACGCAAAACAATTCGGCTGGAGAAGAAGTCCATATTGTCATAGATTTTTTTTAATGTGGCAGGTGAAATTGTTAAGCTCGAGGCACTGACACCCAGTACTTTTTCCGTCTCTAACAACTGCACCACCGATTCCTGTAACACCTCTGAATACATCATAAACGGCGGAATGTCGGGATTTCCCCCAAGGCGTTTCATCACAGCATTATTGATGTTACCGACACCGCTTTGCAGTGGAAGAAACTCGGGGGGAATACGGCCTAATTTCAGCTCATTCAGCAAGAAACTCACCACATTGTCGGCAATTTTCTCACACAATGGATTTTCGCGATCAAGGCTATTACTGGCATCCGGCAGCTCAGTTTCGACAATGCCGACAATCCTGGCCGGATCAACCTGTACATAAGGCTGGCCTACCTTATCCAGAGTATGGAATATCGGCAGAGTATTGCGCCGAGGTGGAGCCCCCAGCATAACAATATCGGCCAATTCGGCGACCCTAGGGCTGTGATAATGATTTAATTCGATGATGATCTTCTTGGCTTTATGCAAAAAGACCGGTGAGTTACCAATACCGCTGGTGAGATAAACTTTCCCCTCGGCGGTGATGGCTGAGGCCTCAATCACCGCCACGTCAATATCACCAAAGAAACCATAGTTAACCATTTGCGCCACTTCACTCAGGTGCAAATCAACAAAGCTAACCGAGCCTTGGTTAATTTTTTCCCGCAATAGTGAGGCAGTTTGATAAGGCGCACGCCACACTACAGCCTCGGCTGCGGCTAATTCATCATCAGCCTGAGCACTGATTGATGCGCCAGTCAGTAAGCGGATTTGAAACTCTTTCTGCTGTTGGTGGTGCGCTATAGCGCGTTTGGCGATAGCTGCGGGCAGCACTTTGGGCGCTCCCGCCGGGGTAAATCCACTGAACACCACCATATTCCCATGCTCGATACACTCGGCGGCCTCATCAGCCGTCAATCTGCAATATGACCGTTTCATAGAGAAATCCTTTAGCTGCTCAGGGTTAACGTCCAAGAAAGTTAGGTTTACGTTTCTCCATAAAGGCGCTCATGCCCTCTTGGTAGTCATTGCTGTCGTAGACCGCACGGCGCATGCCTTGAATGCGTTCAAACTCATCAGAATTCATGGTATGAGCTTCCCCTAAAACACGCAGTTCTTCTTTAATCACGGCAATCGCCAGCGGCGCTTTTTCAGAAATAACGTGCGCCAACTTCAAAGTGAAATCTTCCAGTTCACTGGGTTCAACCACATGATTGAGAATGCCCACGGACAAAGCACGTTCGGCAGTGATAGGTGCGGCGGTAAAAATCAGCTCTTTGACAATGTGAAAACCGGCATCACGGATAAGGTTATGAATACCCACTAAATTGTAGGGAACCCCCAGATTGACGGGCGTCATGGAAAAGGTCGAATTACTACAGGCAATAATGATATCTGAACTCATGATCATCTCGAATGCACCGCCCCAGACACTGCCTTCAACCATTGAGATGATCGGTTTAGGATATTTTTGGATAACGCGGGTGATTTGGCGTAACGGGTCGTCATAGGAAAGCGGGTCACGTCGACCGGTGGGGAGTTCGTGGATATCATGGCCGGCAGAGAACACTTTTGAACCTTCGGCGGCGCGCAAAATAATGCAACGGATATCGGTTTTATTGAGGTCATGCAGCGCTAGCATCAAGTCATCCATGAACACTTTACTTAATGCGTTCAACTTGCGGGCGTGGTTGAACTCAATAATGCCAACCCGATTGGCAATCAACACTTTGACATACTGATAAGACATAATTGTTATCCCTTTAATTGAAAATTTTTTGTGTAATAAAATGAGTGACAGCGCTAATGCCGGCCCGAGGCGAAATTTGATTTTGTTGCAACAGGGCTTCCATTTGCTGATAGTGCTGGTGGATATCGGGGCGGGAAAATAGGGCTGCCAGCGCGTTTGCCTCGATTTGGTGACGAACCCAATCTACATTCTGCTGCTGACGTAAGGTTGCCAACTGCCCGCTTTGGGTCATCACCGGCCAAAAGGTCTGTATAGCCTGCCAAACTTCGCGAATCCCCCGTTTTTCCAGGGCGCTACAGCTTAGGACACGGGGTTGCCATGCCGGGTATTTGCGGCGGATGATATTCAGTGCGCTGTGATACATGTGGCGGGCAATATCGACATTGATATGATTCTCGCCATCATCTTTATTGATGACGATAAAATCAGCCATTTCCATAATGCCTTTCTTGATACCTTGCAGATCATCCCCCCCTCCGGCAATTTGCAGTGAGAGAAAGCAGTCCACCATTGCGGCGACTTCAGTTTCTGATTGCCCAACCCCGACGGTTTCAACAATAACGATGTCATAACCTGCTGCTTCACAAAGTAAAATCAGTTCGCGGGTACTCTGACTGATACCGCCAAGATGCCCCCTGGACGGGACGGGGCGGACAAACGCATGCTCAGCGCGCGATAAATTCAGCATGCGGGTTTTGTCCCCTAAAATGCTGCCGCCGCTGACCGGGCTGCTAGGATCGACGGCTATCACCGCCACTTTGTGGCCTTGTGCCAACAACTCCTCTCCCAGCGCTTCAAGAAAAGTGCTTTTACCCGCACCCGGAGTACCGGTGACGCCAAGTCGTTTGGCTTGCCCGGTATAGGGCATAATGCTGTCCAGTAACCGGGCACTTAATTCTTGATGTTGGGGCAGGGTGCTTTCTGCCAGTGTCATGGCTTGCGCCAGTGCAGCCCGCTCCCCTCGGCGTAAACGTTGGATGTAATCATCCAGATTGTTGGCATTAATCATGACAGACACTGATCAGTTGCAAGACATCGCGCACGCTGGCTAACATCGGGGTGCCCGGCCCATAAATAGCGGCAACACCGCGCTCACGTAAGAAGGCGTAGTCTTGTGGAGGAATGACACCGCCCGCTACCACGCAGATATCTTGGCGGTTATATTGGCGTAATGCCTCGACCAATTCAGGAATCAAGGTTTTATGGCCAGCAGCCAGTGATGACGCACCAATGACATGGACATCATTTTCAACAGCCAGTCGGGCGATTTCTTCCGGTGTGGAGAACATGGGGCTAAGATCGACATCAAAGCCAAGATCAGAATAAGCACTGGCAATCACTTTCGCGCCACGGTCGTGGCCATCTTGACCCATCTTGGCAATCAGAATTCTTGGGTGCCGACCATTTTGTTCAAGGAAGTGCTGAGTTTGTGCGAGGATTTGATCAAACTCTTGTGCGTCGTTTTCATTTTGATGATAGCTGTGGGCAATCACCCCGGTCACGCATTCGCTTGGCACCAGATACCGGTCAAACTCGGTTTCCATGGCATCTGAAATCTCCCCTAACGTTGCCCGTAATCGTGCCGCCTGAACTGCCGCTTCCAACAGGTTTTCATTATGCCCAGCGGCATGGCGCAATTGTGCTAATGCCTGTTGCACTGCCGCATTGTCACGACGGGCGCGGATATCTTTCAACTGGGCAATTTGTTCATTGCGCACTTTGATGTTGTCGATTTCCAACACTGGCGTTTCTGCTTCTTGTTCTAGCTTGTATTTATTCACCCCGACGATAACGCGCTTGCCTTGATCAATAAGTGATTGTTCACCCGCGGAGGCTTCTTCAATCATGCGTTTTGGCAGCCCGACCTCAATCGCTTTGGCCATTCCGCCCACATCATCAATTTGTTGAATGATTTTGCGTGCTTGTTTGACCATTTGATCGGTCAGTGACTCGACAAAATATGAGCCTGCTAATGGGTCAATGGTGCGGCAAATTTCTGACTCTTCTTGAATGATAATTTGCGTGTTACGCGCAATACGTGCTGAGAAATCAGTGGGTAAGCCGAGGGCTTCATCAAAAGCGTTGGTATGCAAGGATTGGGTGCCGCCGAGGGTGGCTCCCAGCGCTTCAATGGTGGTGCGAATGATATTGTTATAAGGGTCTTGCTCGGTCAGACTCCAGCCTGATGTCTGACAATGGGTGCGTAGCGCCAAAGATTTAGGATCAGTGGCACCAAATTGGCTTACCGCTTCACTCCAGAGGTAGCGCGCAGCCCGCAACATGGCGATATTCATAAACAAATCCATGCCAATGCCGAAGAAGAAGGAGAGGCGTGGGGCAAAGTCATCGATATTTAAACCGGCTTTCAGCGCGGCTTTGATGTATTCAATACCATCGGCGATAGTAAAGGCCACTTGCTGTACACAGTTAGCCCCGGCTTCCCCCATGTGGTAGCCACTGATACTAATGGTGTTAAAGCGCGGCATATTTTGTGAACTCCACGCAATAATGTCTGAAATAATGCGCATGGAGGGTTTGGGCGGATAAATATAGGTATTGCGGCACAAATACTCTTTCAGAATATCGTTTTGAATAGTACCGGTGAGTAGTGCCGGAGCCACACCTTGTTCTTCAGCGGCGACAATGTAAAACGCCATAATGGGCAGCACTGCGCCATTCATGGTCATTGAGACTGACATTTTATCCAGTGGGATTTGGTCGAATAAGACTTTCATATCCTCGACGCTATCAATTGCCACACCTGCTTTCCCTACATCACCAGAAACGCGTGGATTGTCGGAGTCGTAACCGCGGTGGGTGGCCAGGTCAAAGGCAACTGAAAGCCCCTTTTGCCCCGCGGCCAGATTTCTGCGATAAAAGGCATTTGACTCTTTAGCGGTTGAAAAACCTGCATATTGGCGAATGGTCCAGGGTTGTGCTGCATACATTGTGGCCCTTGGCCCTCTGACATAAGGTGCCATGCCGGGCAGGGAGCCAGTGACTTCTAACCCATCAAGGTCACTGGCGGTATACAGCGGTTTGACCGCAATACCTTCTGCTGTGTTAGTGACCAAGTCTTCGACTTTTTTTCCTCGCCGGTTGAGTTCTTTATTAGCAAGGTTTTCCCATTCGCGGATATCACCCATTGTATGGCTCCCAATTATTGGCAATAGAGTCCCTATTAAGGAGAGTTGTATTTCCTTAATGAAGGCTCTTGATTTTATTTAAGTAAGCGCTTTTTAACGGGAATTGTCGCTGGCAAAAAAGAACAGGGTTTACGGTCATTATTAGACGGAAGAAATGCATCTAATATGTGGTTTGGTTCATACTTTTTTAGAAAAAGTAATTTATTGCAAATGTTGCTGGCATAAAAAAGCACCCTGTGAGTTGAGTATTCAATTCACAGGGTGCTATTGACGGACAACGGGCAGACTAAAATTTTTCGGGATGCAGCAGTTGCTCTACAGCTTTCTGCGCATTAATCCAATGTTGGCCACCGAATAAGTTACTGCGGTTCAGCAGGTAATAAAGTTGATAAATAGGCTGGCGTTCAATAAAGCTGGTAGGAAGCGGCCAGATACTCTGATAACCATCATAAATCTGTGCCGGAAGTGTAGGGTAGAGCGGCAACATGGCAAGGTCACACTCGCGGTCACCCCAATAGCAGGCGGGATCAAAAATAACCGGGCCATTGATGCTGGCGGCACAGTTCGCTGGCCATAAATCACCATGTAATAACGAAGGCTGTGGCTGGTGGCTCTGTAAACGCTCTTGCACCAGCTGGGTTATATGATCAATATCGCCAAATAACATGCCTTTCTCGGCGGCCAATTGTAATTGCCAGCCGATACGCTGTTCCGCGAAAAATTGCGCCCAGCGGCGTTGCCAACTATTAGGTTGTGGCGTGGTGGCTAAATCATTATCAAAATCCAGCCCAAATTGAAGTTGTTCACTCCATTGATGTAAATGGGCTAATTGTTGCCCCAAACAATAGGCACTGTGAGCATCTAATGGTTTAAGCGGAAGATATTCGAGTAGCAAGAAACTGTATTCACGATCACTGCCGACACCATAAACTTCTGGCACCCGAACCGTTTTACTGCGCGACAATAAAGAGAGTTGGTCTGCCTCGGCGGTAAATATCGGCAGCATTTCACGGGTATCACATTTGACAAAAACCTCAGTTTCGCCATAACTGAGGCGCCAGGCTTGATGAATATCTCCACCGGGAAGTTCGGTTCTTTCCCGAATTTCAGCCGGCCCAAGATATTCACTTAACAGACGATTCACTGCTTGCCACATGACGTACCCCCTATCAGCTGCCAGTTATACCCTGCATACTTCAAGCTACATGTGCGTTGGCTGCCTTCGCTTACCCCAGTCACTGACTTATGTCAGCTCTTGGGGACTCACTCAGTTGCCGCCTTCCTGTAACTTGAATTATTTTGGGTATTTGCCCTTCATCTTGAGTGATGGAAGAGTCGTTCGCTTGCTGCTTACCTGTAATCCAATGCCCTGAATACAGAATATTAGGTTAGCTTTTTTATAGTGCATAGAACAAGGGCCTATGCACAGAGGATACCTATGTCGGATCAAATAACAGGCGGATTGAGCCAATTATTTAGGATATAGCGTAAAGCTCAATTTATTATAGCAGGTTACCTTTTGGCGCGTTTTCAACGCTCTCATCTTTGGCCTTTAAGGCTATTGGATGGCCTTTGGTCGGTTTGATGAGGTTGTAAATAAGCGCAATAACAAAGAACAGTGCCTGAATAATGACAATACAGGGCCCTGTCGCGCCATCAATATGGAAGCTTATTAAAGTGCCTAATACGCACGCGACCACCGAAACGACAGTCGCCACAACTAACATTTGATCAAAACTGCGACAAACCATAAAGGCGATAATGCCGGGGGCTATCAACATGGCGATAACTAAAATAACCCCCACCGCTTGTAATGAAGCCACGATAGTTAATGCCAGCAAACAGAGTAAACCATAGTGCAATAACTTAACCGGTAGCCCAATGACGCGGGCATGGTTTGGATCAAAACAGTACAGCATGAAGTCTTTACGTTTTAATAGCACAACTAACAGTGTGAAGCCGGCGATCCACAGGGTTTGCTTCAGTTCTGCTAGCGAAATGCCCAGCATATTACCGAACAAAATATGGCTCAGGTGCTGATCGGTATCCATGCGAGAAAATAGCACCAGGCCGAAAGCGAACATGCCAGAGAAGACAATCCCCATCACGGTATCTTCTTTAACCCGACTGTTTTCTTTTAAGTAGCCCGTGGCGACCGCACAAAAGATCCCCGAGACAAAAGCACCGATAACCAATGGGATACCGAGCCAAAAGGCCAACACTATGCCCGGTAACACGGCGTGAGAGATGGCATCTCCCATTAATGACCAACCTTTTAATACCAGGTAGCAAGATAACACCGCGCACACCACACCGGTGATAATCGCGGCGATTATCGCCCGTTGCATAAAAGGATAGGCGAAAGGTTCGCTCACCAGACTGAAGAATGTGTTCATGCATTATCCTCCGGGTGAGAGGCCGCAGGGTGACGGCGCTTCTGACGCGTTTGATAGCGCGTCGCCAGTAAACCGTGTTTGGGGGCGAAGAAAAAGGCCAGTAGGAACACCACTGTTTGTAAGGTGACGATAACTCCACCGGTTGCGCCATCAAGATAGAAGCTGAGATAGGCACCAAAGGCGCTGGTAAATGCGCCGATAGCAATCGCTATCACCAGCAAACGGCTGAAACGGTCTGTCAGCAAGTAGGCGGTGGCACCCGGTGTCACGACCATAGCAATCACCAAAATCGCCCCGACAGTTTGCAACGCCGCCACCGTACAAGCACTTAATAAGGTGAAGAATAAAATCTTTAAGCGCAGTGGTGACAAGCCAATTGACATGGCATGACTTTCATCGAAAAACACCGCCAGTAAATCTTTCCAAATCAGACACAAAATCACAAAAGAGATCAAAATAATGATTTCTACTTGCAGCACATCTTCATCGGCGATGCCCAAAATATTGCCAAAAATGATCGACTGCACATTGACCGAGGTGGGATTGAGCGAAACAATGAGCAGCCCAACGGCAAAGAAAGTGGAAAAGATAAAACCGATAATGGCATCTTCACGCAGGCGAGTGATGTGGCGTACTAAGGTCATTGCCAATGCGGCGAGCATACCGGTAAAGAATGCCCCTGCTGCATAGGGCAGGCCGAGAGCATACGCGCCAGCGACGCCGGGTACCACGGAGTGAGAGAGCGCATCCCCCATCAGCGACCAGCCTTTCAGCATCAAATAAGCGGATAAGAAAGCGCAGACGGCACCAACAATCGCGCTGACCCAAATGGCCTTGACCATGTAATTGTAGTTAAAGGGTTGCAGTAAGATTTCCAGCATCAGGGATTGCTCTCCTTCGACTGGCTTTGTGCCGGTGGATCATTTTTGGTATGGCCATAAAATACCGCTGGCCGCTCGTCATCGGTGATGACAGTCACGGTGCGTGGGTCATTATCGTCGTGCAGCGTGTTCCCCGACAGGTTGATATGGCGCAGTACGCCACCAAAGGTCATTTCCAGGTTCTTTTGAGTAAAGGTAGTTTCTGTTGGGCCTGCGGCCAGTACCGTTTGATTAATCAGAATCACATGATCACAAAACTCTGGCACGCTGCCGAGGTTGTGGGTCGAAACCAAAATCAGGTGACCTTCATCACGCAATGCTCGCAACAAATCTATGATGGCATTTTCCGTTTTGACATCTACACCGGTGAACGGCTCATCTAGCAGTAATACAGTACCTTGCTGGGCCAGTGCTCGCGCCAGAAACACGCGTTTTTTCTGCCCGCCAGACAGTTCACCTATCTGGCGTGAACGCAATGCAGTTAATCCGACCCGCTCAATGGCCTTATCGACAATGGCTTTATCTTCGCGACTCGGAATGCGCAAGAAATTCATTTTCCCGTAGCGGCCCATCATGACGACGTCTTCAACTAATACCGGAAAATTCCAGTCTACATCTTCCGTCTGCGGAACGTAGGCAATAGTATTTTGCTTTAATGCATGACTAATCGGCTTATTGCTCAGCTCTACTTTGCCCACACTGGGCTTCACTTGCCCCATAATGCTTTTAAACAGGGTAGATTTACCGCTCCCGTTGACGCCGACCAGTGCGCAGATAGTCCCACCCATTAGTGAGAAACTGGCGTCGTAAATGGCAGTATGCCCATTGTTATAGGTGACAGTGACGTTATCTACTATCAACTCCGGGCGGACAAAAACAGCAGTGTTCATTGACCAAATCCTTTCGCGATAGTTTGTACTGTGGTGTTAATCAAATCGATATAAGTAGGAACGGGTCCTTTCTCATTCGATAAAGAATCAACATATAACACCCCACCGTATTGCGCACCGGTTTCTTTGCTGACCTGCCTGGCGGGTTTATCAGAAATAGTGCTTTCACTAAATATTACCGGGATTTTATTGGCGCGCATGGTATCAATGACACGACGCACCTGCTGCGGTGAGCCTTGCTCTTCAGCATTGATTGGCCATAAATAAACCTCTTTGAAGCCATAATCTTTGGCCAGATAGCTAAAAGCGCCCTCACTGGTGACTAGCCAGCGCTGTTCTTGTGGAATTCGGGATAAACGCTCGCGCAGCGGGGCATCTAACGCCGCAATTTTTTCTGCGTAGGCTTTGGCATTGCGATTGTAAGTCTCGGCATGAGCAGGATCGTGCTCGACCAGTGCTTTGCGAATATTTTCAATATAGATCAATGCGTTTGACGGTGACATCCAGGCATGAGGGTTAGGGATGCCTTTATAAGGCCCTTCACGAATGGGGAGTGGCGTGATGCCATCAGTTACCACCGCCGAAGGAACATCTTTAATATTCTCAAAGAAACGTTCAAACCAGCGCTCCAGATTCATACCATTCCATAAAATCAGGTCTGCTGACTGTGCTTTCACGATGTCGCGCGGGGTCGGCTGATAGTCATGAATTTCAGCACCGGGTTTAGTGATTGATTCAACAATGGCAGCATCACCGGCGACATTTTGCGCGATATCCTGAATAATTGTGAATGTTGTCACAACTTTGAATTTTTTATCTGAATCGTTTGGCTGATTTTCTGCCCATGCAGAAGTGTTCAACAGCAATAAAATTGCAACGACTGTAAACAAGGTTATGTTATGTAAAAAACGAGGTGTAAAGCCGCTAATGGAGTGCAGGTAGGGTATTTTTTGCTTAATAAACATGGCGATGTTCCCTTTCTTTAAATGAAAATGATTATCAATATCATTTGAGATGAAGTCAAGCCTTGCCATACAATAAACTAAAACTTACCGATAGTTACCGAATATAGCCTGATCATTATGTTGATAATGGTCAAACTAGGCCAAAAAATCTATTTGGACGAGGTGACAACTTGTATATGCTACCAAACGGCTTATCAGCACGGGGAATACTGTGAATCCAAAAGTCGGTTGCCTAATGGCAATTTTATTGCTGGCGGGGTGTGCGAAACAAACCCCTCCACCGCAAGCAAATAACGGGTGGCTGAAAAAAGCACCTGAAGGTGGTTTCCTTAATGCACCGAAAAGCAGCGCAGGTTCAAGTACAGTTGCGTATAGCGATGTAATTAAACAAGCAGCCAGCCATTATGGTGTCGATGAAACTTTGATTAAAGCCATTATCCAAGTGGAGTCTGGTTATAATCCTGATGTAGTGAGCACTTCAAATGCCGTAGGGCTGATGCAAATTAAAGCCTCTACTGCGGGTCGTGATGCGTACCGTATGAAAGGGCGCAATGGTCAACCAAGTTCTGGTGAATTAAAAGATCCGGTGAAGAATATTGATATTGGGACGGCTTATATCAATATTTTGCAGAATCAGCAGTTAGCGGGAATTAGTGATCCGCAAACATTGCGCTATGCAACTATCGTTTCTTATGCCAATGGTGCGGGGGCGATGCTACGGACGTTTTCTTCAGATAAACGCCTGGCAGTGAATAAAATTAATAGTCTTAGCCCGAACGAATTTTATCAGCATATACAGAAGAAACATCCGGCCGCACAAGCGCCACGTTATTTGTGGAAAGTCGATACCGCTTACCGGGCGATGTCAGAGTAATATTAAAACGCTAACCGATGTCGTATCAGTATCAACATCGGCTAGCGTTTCCTTTAAGCTGTTATCGCACTAGGCAACAACCGGGTGGTAATTGGCAATAATATCCAGTACGCCATTAATAATAAATTGCACGCCCATGCACACCAACAAGAAACCCATCAGCCGTGAAATTGCCTCAATACCACTCTTCCCGACCCAACGCATAATTGCGCCTGAACTGAGCAATGAACCCCATAAGATCAGCGAAACGCTGAGGAAAATCAGTACTGGAGCCACAGTGACAACCCATGGGCTGAACATGTCATGACCTTTTATCGAGGCGGCGGAACTGATTATCATGGCGATGGTACCTGGCCCGGCAGTACTGGGCATGGCTAAAGGTACAAAGGCAATATTGATTGATTTACGCTGCTTTAAGTCCTGTGATTTTGCTTCTAACTGAGTGTCTTCCGCTGATTGCTGTGGGAAAAGCATACGGAAACCAATAAATGCCACAATCAGACCGCCGGCGATACGCAAGCCTGGAATAGAAATACCAAAGGTATTCATCACCACCTGACCGGCGTAAAATGCAATCGTCATAATAAAGAAGACGTAGATTGACGCCATCTTCGACTGATGATTCCGCTCTTCGCTGGTCATATTGCCGGATAAGCCAAGTAATAGAGCCACTGTCGTTAATGGGTTTGCCAATGGCAATAGGAGCACTAAGCCCAGGCCAATGGCTTTAAATAATTCGAGAATACTCTGCATCAATCTTGCTCCGAAAATGACATCAAACCTACCCGATGAAAATACAACATATCAGGTAATTAGCCGTATATCGGGCACATATACCCGCATACGTCATTATTACTTACCTTGCCACTCTACGCGATACATTAGGTAAAAGGCTATATCGCTTTTGTTTCGCCAAGTTATTGGTGTTAATACCACGACACGGGTACTACAACTGATGGGCGACAAAGAGGGTTTGTGATGCAGATCAAATCTCTGGCGGGCAACAGTTGGCTCAATGCCGCAGATTCAGAATAATCATGCCAGTATCAATTTTTGCAAGGAATAGGGATTTGTGCATTTGTGATATCAGCGTCGAAGATGAATTTATTCGTCAGCCATTATCGGCTTCTGTTGCCTGGGTGTTAGATACCCAAGCCGCACGAGCCAGAGGCCGTTTACGCTTTTTAAAACCTAAACGTGAAGCCCGCCCGCGCTGGCGTTTGGCGCCACTCAAGGATACTTACGAAATTCGCTTTTATCCTCACCGTTTGCCAGAGCTGTGGTTTTTCAGTGCGGAAAATGCGGCCCGGAAGCGGCTTTGATCGCGGTCATCTGAGGGTTTTGTTTGACAACACGATAAAATGAATTTATTTTCATTTTTTATGAATTTAAATTCATTTGAGTGATTTATGTCAAATCCGCTATTGCCGGTAGAAAAACAATTTTATGCTTACAATCAACATGATTTAACTGCATTTGTAGCAAATTTTAGTGATTCTTTTATTGCATATCGAATGCCGTCTACCACACCCTCTTTGGTGGGGAAACAGCAACTGACCGACTTCTATCGAACCCAGCGTTTTAATATTCCGGCTTTAAGAGCTGAATTGATTTCACGCAGTGTGCTGGGTAACAAGGTGTTCGATTTGGAAAGAATTCATGGGTTAAGTGATGAACCTATAGAGAGCATGGCTGTTTTTGAAGTCAATGATGGGTTGATTACGACTGCATGGTTTTACTTTAAATAATGCGTCTTTTTTGGACTGTCTACTGATATCAACCGGAGGCTGGCATGGGTTTTACTGATAATGAACGTAGCGCGCTGTTGGCCGTCAAGGGGGTAGGGCCGACAGTTGTTACGCGACTGGAACAACTTGGTTTTACTTCGCTGGCTCAATTGGGCCAGGCCGATATGAATGAAATTGTTAGCAGTGCTGCAGCTATGGTGGGGTCTACCTGTTGGAAAAATAGTCCACAAGCGCGTTCGGCAATTCAAGCTGCGATAGATCTGGCCAAAACACACTCATGATAGTGAGTGTATCTCGGCCATTATCTGCTTTGTTTCCTGTTCTTAAATCCCCCAATACACAGCTTATTTCTTTTTTTGCACGGTGGCGGGATATGGCATCAGCAAGTCATCCAATATCTGCATCCTTTCCTCTACTGGAATATATAACCAACGTGTAAACCAAGGTGTCTTCTCTGTGCACTGTTGATCAGTTTGGCGAAAGTAAAGTTCGAGACCTGACAGAACGTCATCAATCTGTTTCATCCTATTTCTCCCTCTTAGCGACCAGTGAGCAAATCATAGGCAACAAAATACGGAAGAAAAACGGATGGAATCTATTTTATTGTTCAGTATTTAGAGGTGATAATCCGTAGCTGTATGATGTAATAGGAGTTTACTGCGAAAGAGTGTTGTTTTCGGTATTGAGGCGCTAGGTGCTAAAAATAAAACGCCCCGATTGCGTAAACAATCGGGGCGGCGTTCCAGTAACCATTGCTACACGGAAACGGAAATTTATTATGGGCACTTCCTGTAGAAATAGCAATACACCCAGTACTACTCAAAAGCAATAGATCATAATGTAAATCATTGTTGGTGAGAATAAACACCTTTACACAACGGACGCCTGCTGTATGTGTGATAAAATCGGTTCCCTTCGCCAAACGTAACATTTCAAAAAATTGCTCAGGCGATTCAATCGTTTGTCTTTAGTTATTACCGGAAATACCTAATTCTAAAACAGACACATTTTAACTCATCAGAACGCATTTTAGCGATTGGGAGCATGCTATGGTTGGCCCGTTTATTAACAGTGCGGGGATAATCCTGGGTGGTATCGTCGGCGTCTTACTCGCCCGCCATATCCCCAAACGGTTACAAGAGGGATTACCGGCAACCTTTGCCCTGGCATCCATATCTATTGGTATTGTGATGGTGGTAAAAGTGCACTTTATGCCTGCTGTCATTTTGGCATTGATTATTGGGACGGCGGTGGGGGAATTACTATCACTGGAACAGGGGGTTAAGTGGGGGGCCAATAAAACTCGCATGTTGTTAGAACGTATCATTCCTTCTCGCAGTACCTTGCCACCCCAGGAGTTTGCGCAAAGTTTTAGCGCCATGATTGTCTTGTTTTGTGCCAGTGGATTGGGAGTTGTGGGTTCTCTAACGGAAGGTATTACCGGCGATTTTCAGCTGCTATTCGTCAAAGCTCTGATGGACTTTTTCACTGCGCTGATATTTTCCATTTCACTAGGTATTGCACTGGTGGCAATTGCCATTCCTCAATTGCTCATTCAAATCGCATTGGTTTTCCTGGCAAAACTAATTATGCCCTATATGGATGATATCGCCTTTGCCGATTTTTCTGCCTGTGGTGGGATTATTATGATCGCAGTAGGATTACGAATTGCGCAAATTAAAATATTTGCAGTGGTGAATTTTCTACCGGCATTATTGTTTGTCGTGCCAATTTCTTATTTATGGCGCCATTTTATGGCATAAGAATTTTCGGGGATGAGCGATTAACTTCCTGAAACGGTAGACTTCTTTACCAATGCTAGTCATAGAAGCAACCGTTTCAGCGTGGTGCAATGATATGTTTTTATTTGATTATTTTCTATCTAGCCAATTTTCCGGCACAAAAATTTGCCTTTTATTACGCCATCAAAAAAACGACCTTTCGAAACCACAGACATAAAATTCTGATGAACACGCTCCGGGACACCTAGATACTGATAAATCCCTTGTTCACGGAACTGTATCTCCAGCATGCGATTTTCAGGATCATAACCAATCGACAAAATTCTGGAGGATGTAACAGGTTGTCGCTGCAATAGTTGACCCTCAGTTATACGGTGTTGATATTATGCTGATCGTAGAGCAGTTTAAGTATGATAACTTTGTCGACGATCATTATCACTGTTTGGTTGCAGCATTAATAGATTATTCGCCAGGTATTATTGTCATTGCTTTAAGTGATGATAATATGACTCCACTTTATGACATGATCTGGGTCACAAAGTAAACTGTGTACACAGTTGCGTACCAATATAACAAACGTGGGTTAAATTGATGTCGCAACTTTTTGAAGTTAAACAATAATTACGTCTTGCATGTGATCTGTCGTGTAAGCAATGCCACTAATTCAACTCCGTTCCATCCTGTTTCAATCTAACATGCCAAGCCAGTGATTTCGAAAGATTAACTCCAACTGATAGTTTCAACCTGTTTCATCTCATACTTGTCTATGCCACGCAATTTGTGTACATATGAGTGTACATAATGCGGAGATGTACACAGTGCTCAGTGACGCTAAGCTCAGGAAGTTATCAGGTAAGCCAATCCCAAAATTGATAGAGATGCCTGACAGTGGCGGGTTATCGATAAGGGTGACCCCTTTGGGTCTGGTCGTATTTCAATACCGTTACCGCTTTGGCGTAAAGCCCAGGAGAATGACTCTCGGTGTGTACGATGATCTATCCCTGAAAGAAGCGCGTGAAATGGTTCAAGAGGCCAAGCGCATTCTTTTATCAGGAAGAGATCCAATAACAGTAAAAGAGATGGAACTGGAAAACAAAGTTGCATCTGTTACGGTGTCACTTTGTATCAGGCACTGGCTGGAAAGCGCTCAAGCAAAACGGTTGGTTAAACATGACTATTGGGAGAGAGCCTTCGTAAGGCATATCAATCCATATGTTGGATCTATGACTGTTGATGATATGGAGATATCCCACTGGCAACCGGTATTTAAGCGAATGAGAGAGAATGGCGCGGAAACCTTTTCTGGGATAATGCTTTCAAAACTTAAACAGGTGTTCTCGTATGGTATTCGCACAGAATACATAAAAGTAAATCCGGTAGTGAATTTAAGGGTTCAGGATGTTGGGAGGCCAGTCAAAGCCAGAAAACGACATTTCAGCGATGAAGAAATAGGACTGTTTTGGAGTACACTTAATAACTCTACGATAACTCACCAGAACAAAATATTTATAAAGCTGCTTTTATTGACAGCTTGCAGGGGCGTGGAGTTAAGAAAAGCCAAAAAAACAGAGTTTGATTTAAAAAACAGAGTTTGGATGGTGGTTGCAGAAAATTCAAAAACGAGAGAGCCTTTTGCTAGGGGGTTGTCTAAAGAAGCAACAAAGTTACTGGAAGAGGCTTTCTCTCTCTATCCTGATTTCCGACAGGTTTTCCCCCCGGCAATAATTCAAGAGGATCGCCCCATGTCTGCGGGTGTCTTGATTAATATGGCGATGGTTTTGAGTGATGAAATGGGTGGGGATAGTTGGGGAATACATGACTTGCGGCGTACAGCAAAAACAAAAATGAGCGAATTGGGAGTCCTTCCCCATGTATCCGAAAAAGTTCTTGGACATAAACTCGGTGGCGTACTGGCCGTTTATGACCAACACGCCTACATAAAAGAGCAGCAAGAGGCAGTTGATTTACTCGCTGGCCATATTTATTCATGTATTGAATCGACCAATCCCTGACTTTTGAAGAAATTCATTACATCATTGTACCGGTATTGATCGCCTCCCTTGATGGGGTTAGTGCCAGGGGCCGGGCTAGGGAATGGAGTACCTTTTTCACTCCATTCCTTTTTCTTTCGCCAAAAAGTGGTTCGCGATATACCACCAAGTAAATTCTGAACCACTACTCTTGTGACTAAAATTGGTTCTACTTTTACAACAACATCATTCATAGCTGACCTCTTATCTCTTTATCAATTCCATCACCTATTCCACTTAAACTGACTATTCAGCACGCCGATGGCGAAAAGAAGCCAAGCCAGCTTGTAGCCAAGTGGCTTTATCTTCTCGTAGTGGCGCAGGATGATAGGGCGGGTGATGGAGTCTTTGTTTGTGTTGGCCGGCAGAGCGGCGAGGGTGGTTTTAATTTCGTTGTTACAGTTTCTTGCGGCTGACAGGAGGGCGTTTTGTTTCTCTTCAGGAGTCACGTATCACCACTCCTTTACCCACAGCAGCCAGAACGCCACCCCGCCGCCGACGATAAGCAATATCCAGTCGAGATATGCCATTACAAAGCTGATTCCATGCATAAATTACTCCTTTGGTTTCCGGTAACCGGCATCATAAATAGCCTCCATCCCCTTCCTATCCCAATCATTCCCAACATCTACGCCTGCGCCGTCAGAAAAATAGATAGATAACAGGTCATCAACGGTAGCCTTTCTCCGCTCAGCCTCTTCTTCGTCAAGAATCTCATTGCATAGACCCACGCACTCATTGCAGATATTCACCTCAGGTCCGGTAATGACACGAACCTCGCTTTCAGGCTTTTTGCAGAATGAGCATGCAACCCCTGGCGGCACCTCTTCAACTTTCCACTTAGCGAAATCAATTTTCATAGCCATCATCCGAACATCCCCCTCACTGCTTCATTCTCAATAATGTAAATACTAGCCACTACCGACCAAGCGATGATGATGATAAAGAACCAGGCACCGTCTGATATTTTTCTCTTCATGCTGCTTTACTCCCGTTAACTAATTTCATCGAGTGAGCAATTCTTGCTGCCGCAGTAGTCATGAAATCGGGGTCCATCTCAATTCCAATAAAGGAAAAACCATCAAGCAGTGCTGCCTTTCCCGTACTACCCGACCCCATAAATGGATCTAAAATCACACCATCTGCAGGAGTAATTAAGCGGCAGAGATAGCGCATTAGTTCAGTTGGCTTTACCGTTGGGTGGTTGTTTTTTGCTCCACCTGTACGCCCAGCACCAGCTCGCGGATCATTAATCCCTGAGCTTCCCTCGGCTCTACCTCCTGTCATTTCGCTAGCACTAACAGGAACAAACCTTTCCATTCCTTCATCACGCTCTGATTTGCTGACTTTTGCGCAGTAGAAAAATCTGGCGGCTGATTTGCTTATCTCAATACGTGCTGCATGCTCACGGGGTGCATTCATGTTTCCGTAACAAGTCTTTGCTGGGCGATCTCTTCCTGTCGTTTTTAAATCTCCTTGCTGCCCTTTTGCATCCGGGAATGATGAAACAACCTCTTCGGTACCATCATGAATTATGTTTGCAGGCCACCGGCCAAGTTGGTCTGGCTTCCATTCTTCTTCATCAGGATTCTTATCATCACGAACATGAGATAACAGCCCGCCAGCGCCACCGGAAAGAGACTCATCTGTCGGAACCCGGCATAAATCAATTCGTAATGCACCGGTACCAAACTGATTAACATTCCCTTCCACCGTCCCAACTAACGGTTTACGGGCCATAACTATTGGCTCATGAGCCGGTTTCAATGCGGTACCAAGCCCAGCATTTTCACCAGTGAGATTCTTAGACTTAGGGAAGCCGCTTCCGTATATCCACATAAGCTGATCACGTATTTCGAAACCAGCATCTTCAATATTCACCACCAGGCGGTGATAGGTTCTCGAACCACCAAATGCCAGTAGATGACCACCAGGCTTTAATACGCGCAGACATTCAGCCCATTGCGCCACTGTAGGAACCTGATAATCCCACTTGTTACCCATAAAATTTATGCCATATGGTGGGTCGGTTACTATTGAATCAACTGAGTTATCAGCCATATCCAGTAGAACTTGCTCGCATTTACCAACATGCAACTGATAACTCATGCCGCCTCCATTATCTTTCTCACTTTCGTCTTCACTGATTTCACCGTTTTAACTGGCGTTGGCGGGACAGCTTGCTTCGGTACCGGTCTCTTTGATTTATCGCCGGTTCGTAGTCGCTGCTTTATTCGCATATCCCACAGGTAGCAGTCTTTGTGGTCACGGCCATCATCCGGCGCGCGGGCAATAGTAAGAATTAGTTCGCTGATATCGTCCATCAGGCTACCTCTGCTATTTCAAAAGGAATCATGCTCAACAGCACATAACCCGGTTTAAACTCGCTTATATCAGCCACGTGAGTGATTTCTCTTACGACAAAAGCTCCAGTGAAATGTCCTGCATTCCATTCGTTAAGCTCAAGTAAGTCACCTACTTGGAAGTTTCGGTCATTCATCCGGATTTCAGCGGTCTTCACTCCCTGACGAACGGGCGCAAAGAATTCCGGCCTGATTTTCAGGTCGTGAGTTTTCATAGGGATACTCCAGATAGTGAAATCCGTTTCTGTGAGTCCGTTTTTAGGCAATAAAAAACCCCGCATTAGCGAGGTTTATTGAGGTGGTGGCTATATTTACCTTTATGAGGTTTTTTTATCTATTATTTGCTTTTCAGATTTTGTTTCTGAATTAAATTTCTTTGAGTCATCATTGTGACCGCAATCGCCACAAACATAATCTCCAGTCCATCCGCCGCGTTGCTTATCTTTGTCTACATTGCCTGAACCACATTTTGGACAAGACCTCATAATCATCTCCACACGTAATTATTAATTTATGCTTATTACATAGAAATGTGATTATAGCGCGGTTACCGATAGACTTCGCCGCAAACAAGCACAACGTCGGGCCTGCGCTCTTTAATCAGCGTTGAAGTGGTCAAGCATTCGGATTGAGTAGGGTAGATATCTTCGGTAACAGGTAGAGCATCACAGGCATCAAGGCCGCATGAGCTGACGAGAAGAACAAAGCCGATTAGCATTAGTCCTCCGCTGGATTGGCTGCTGTGACGCTTGGTGTCTTATACAAACACACCGGGCAGCCAGATAATTTTCTGCCGTCTGCTGTATAAGTTGAAATTCTTCCCTTGTCTGATTTATCAAACTGAACACTTATCGGATACTCTGATCTCCCATTATTTATTGATACAACATAACCATAACCAAGTTTATCAACGGAGTCGCACACCCTGTCTCCAACATTAAATCCGATTGATGCTTTCAACTCTGCAAGTTGCTCACGCATTGATAGCAGTTCAGTGGATGCTGACGATTCGAGCAGCGATATATGTTGCTTAAGCGCCTTTAATACCCAAAGCCTCGCCAATCAGAGTGCAGGTGTTCAGTGCTGAATCACGCTCAACTTTTAACGTTTCATAATCAGTATTTTCAGACATAACTATTCCTCAGCAGTTTGACTGCCGGTAATGGGGTGGGGGATTAGTCCTGCTTGACCGACCAGCCAATACCGGCGTATTCACGGTCAGCCTTGGTTGTAATAATTGGTGCGGGATTGCTTAAACTGAATGGCTGCCGCTCCAGCGGTAATAAGTGAGCAGGGCAACGAGGGTAATTCGCTGTTATCCTGCCTATCGTCCTGATAATCATCTTGTTCAGCCGTTCGTGTTCTTCTCCCCGCTTTGCACAATCAAAAGCCGAGAGGCATCCTGCAATTATTTCTGCATAGTTTTCTTTTCCGATTGTCATGGGATTACCTGCGGGGAGTTGTTACATCAGAATGGAATATCGTCGTCAAAATCCATTGGTGGTTCGCTGCTTTGGTGCGCTGCCTGTTGCTGTCCCTGCGCATGTTGCTGGCCCCATTGCTGCTGATTCTGTTGTGGGCCTGATTGTTGCCGTCCTTGGCTTTGAGTTCCCTGTGAATCACCTTGCTTGCTGCCGAGCATTTGCATCGTGCCGCCGACATTAACCACCACTTCCGTTGTGTAGCGATCCTGCCCTGATTGGTCTTGCCACTTCCGTGTTTGCAGTGCTCCCTCGATGTAGACCTGAGAACCTTTCCGTAGGTACTCACCAGCCACTTCTGCCAATTTCCCGAACAGCACAATCCGGTGCCACTCAGTTTTTTCCTTTTGCTCACCCGTAGCTTTATCCCGCCAGCTTTCCGATGTTGCGAGGGTGATTCTGGCTACCGCACCGCCGTTAGGCAGATATCTAACTTCTGGGTCTTGGCCCAAATTTCCGACCAAAATTACTTTGTTTACGCCTCTACTCGCCATTTATGCCGCCTTCTTAGGTTTGAGTTCTGAGCCGCGATGCTTATACACCTCGACGCACTTTTCCTGATGCGAAGCCGAACGAGCTAACGCATTCCATGCTGGCGTATAAATTCCCTTTAGCTCATCCAACGACTGGCAACTGCTTGCTTGTGAAGTGAAGTCAGCAAGTATCTGGTCTGGATTTCGTGGTGATGGGTGATGAATTTCAGCATCAGGATCGGCTGCTGTTTCTTCGGTTGGGATGCAGAACGCCTGAAATGCAGCGTATTTATATGCGATTGACATAGCTTTATTTGTGGCTTTATCTCCGCTATCCATCGCTTCGCCAAAAGTCACAACTGTGTGGATGCTGCCATCTTCAACGCTGACAAAATCAAATTCAGCTCGAACGGTTATATAAAACAATGCACCACCACTTTTACTAACCCGCTCACATGAAGTCCTTTCAGTGCAGCGGGGAAGAATTAGCAATCCATGCTTAACAAGTGCCGGGGCTAGAGCGTTATAAACAGCATCAATCCCCCTAAATGCGTATGTGACTTGACTACCTTGTTTCTTTTCTTTTTTAATGCCTTGTTCAGACAATTCTCCAGCTACAGCACTGATCGCTTTGTAAACTAGCTTGGTTTCCATAAATCACCTTAAAATGGTTGCTCACCCAAGAAGTAGCGTCGATTAATCCACTCCAGACGTGCCAACTTAAGGCACGCATGCATTACCCGCCGCTGTTTTTTTCTTCGGTAATACAGGGCATCCAGAACGTGCTCTTTTCTTTTTGCGATACTTTCCTGCTCTGTGGTTGCGAGGCTCATTTCGACCCCCGATAAAATAGGCTGTATGCGACCTGAAACAGATCATCGTTACCAACGCGGCGAGCATCAACCGCGAGCAATTGAAGTGCTTTTACGATATCCATTAAGGCTCACCTCGCTGGTTAAGTGTTTTGGCAATCCATAGCAGAAGTTCTATAAGAGGATTGCGTGGTGGTTCATCAGAGCAGCCCACGCAAGGCCACCCTGCTATACAAAAGGTATGCATGGGATACTCCGGTTTAATTAGTAGTGGATATTTGTGTGAGGAATTTTGCTGTCTTTAATCGCGCAGAGAGTGACAATGGCTTGTTCGCGGGTTAGCCCTGCGTGTTCAATCAGTCCATTTACCACGGCGGTGCCAACAGTTTTGCGATGTGCTTCGTTAGCTGCTCTCGCCGCCGCTTCATCAGCAACACGCTTCTCTTCTGCCAGCCGAACATCTTCTTTCTGCTTGGCTTCACGTTGAACTCGCTCAGCTTCCTGCTGTGCTTTACGTTTCTCGGCGTCGATAGCTTCCTGCTTTTCGCGCCCGACACGTTCAGCTAATTCTTTGGCGTCACGTTCAGCTTTAGCGGCGGCATCCTTGGCAGTCTGTTCAGCTCGTTCCTGAGCCAGTTTTGCATCACGTTCACGCTGTTCCGCTGCCGCAACCTCCTGTCGGGCTTTCTCTTCAACTTCGCGTTTCGCCTTCTCTGCTGCCTGTTGAGCTATGAATTCTTCATGGGCCTTTCGCAGGCGTTCAATTTCATCAGCTTTCGCTTTGGCGTCACGGTCGAAAGCGTCATTCATCAGCAGAGCCATCTCATGGTCAGACTCTTTCTTAGCTGCCCGTTCTGCTGTAATTCTGGCGTCCATTTCATGGGCTTCCTGCCACATGGCTGCATAGGCCGCTTCTGCTGCAATTCGTTCTTGTTCTGCTTCATACTCCAACTTCGGTAGCAAAACCTTTTCTTTCAGTGCGTCCAACCGGTCACGAACCGTCTTTCGGCTGGCATCAATTTTCTTTGGCACCTCTTTGTATTCGGTAACCAGATCCTTACCCAGACCATCCAAATAAGTTTTGGTCTTAGCCACTTTCAAGCCGAGAGAAGCAATAGCGTCGCGGCCTTTCTTTGTGCTGACGTCTGGAACAAACGAATTAACTTCTTTCTCAACCTGCTGAAGAATTGATTCGATGTGGTCAGGCTGGGTAAATACTGCGAGAGCGTTCTTAGCTTCGATAACAATCGATAAGCCGGTTGCTTCACTCATGCTCATTTCCTTTGTTTAGCCCACAGCAAAACACCGACTGTTGTCAGTTATTTACTCTGGGGATTGGTGAGGGTAGGGAGTTACTTCGTGTTTTATTTAGCAGATAATCCGTTAATTTCCCTAGTTAACTGAGGAATAAATGATTCTTTGTAATTCTTGAGCCGGTCAATCCAGTAGTCCTTGCTGATATCCCCGCCATTAATCGCATCACGAAGCTTTTCTGCTAGCTCGTACGGCAGGCTATAAAGCGGGATTATTTCAGCCACTCCAGCAAGTTTCATTCCTACTGACTGTGGTACCGATAGTGCATAACACTTATGGATAATTGAGCGCGTAATTTTGTATTCACCCATATCTCACCCTCTCGCCTTAATCATTGCGTCTGCCATCATGTAAGCATCCCTTGCTACCCAATTATCGGCTTCGTTATTTACATTATCCAACTGCCCCGGATTCGACAGAATCCCCTGCATCGCCTTAGCTGCCATGTAATCGCGCACTGATAAATCGTCAGATGTCTCTACAGGTGAAACCTCATCATCAGTAAATCGATACAGCAAATCGTAATTACCAGCGTCGTCAAAGCTAGTGTGTTCGTAGGCCCAGCGATGCCCATCAAACTCAAATGAATGTGATGATCTATCAGCAAATCTAGCTTTTATGTAAAGTGCATACTCTGGAGTGTTTTTATAAACTTTCTTAGAAAACTTCATCGCCTTACCCTCTATCAATGAACTTGCCAAAGGCCCCTGAATAAGAGCCAGTGGTAAGGTCACTCAGTAGCGGTCACATGGTTGTATCCTCTAGCGCCCCTGTTAACGTTCGCAGTCAGGTTCTGCTTTGCAAATAACCTTCACATCCCGTCATAGCCTAAGCTGATAAAATGTGAGGTAAGAGTTTTGTTGATAGATATCTTGCAGATGCCCTCACAGGAAGGGCATGGGTAAGGTCACTGGGGGTTAATTCCCATCAAGCTATTGGCCTTTTCTATTACAGAGACCGGCACGATGTTGCAGGTAGGTGTTTTATCTTCTTCTGGGTAAAACTTGTCCGTCCACGGCAGGGCGG